>JADMIO011089270.1_pt1 | contig 124482 bp, 88 predicted proteins | sample 8958161 | NCBI WGS metagenome assembly JADMIO01 (sample SAMN16585339, study PRJNA669376) | soil metagenome | isolation source: Crop rotation soil | place: USA: Cullars Rotation, Alabama | collected 2011
CGCGACAACTTGTCCACGTGGAATTCTAAGCTTAGGATCCCAATGTGCTGGAAAGAGTCGGCCGCGTTCAGCTACTTTGGGCTGTGCGCGGGCGTCTTGAAGGAGATTTGCTCGCGCGGTGGCGCCTACTTGGTCGTGGACGACTTGGGCGCCGGGCACTCGAACCTGAAGCGCATCGTCGACTTGGAGCCGCACGTGGTGAAGCTCGATATCGCGCTGGTTCGCGGGATCGAGAAGAGCCGTCGTCAGCAAATCTTGGTGCGCCAAGTCGTTTCGCTGTGCGAAGAGCTGGGCGCCAAGGTCGTGGCCGAAGGCATCGAGACCGAGGACGAGTTGCGCGCCGTGTTGGACACCGGCGCGCACTACGGCCAAGGCTATCTGTTCGCCAAGCCGGCTTTCCCTATTCCCAGCGCCAGGTGGCCGTTCAGGGATACGCCGGCGGTCGCCGCGCAGTAGTTTCTGTTTTGCCTCCGTGCCCTGCATAGGACGTCGCGCGATCCTTGCGACCTGCGGTGGAGTCGGGCGCTCGGCCTCGCCGAGTTTGTAGCGGGCCTCCCCTCGATCGTGGATCGCGATCTGCCCTCGCCAAAGTATGGGTGAGGGTGATCTGGCTCGCGCTGTGCGCGAGCTCGCCTTGTTCAGCAGGCGCGCGCACGAGCGAGCCGCAGGCTACGAGCGAGCCGCAGACTACGAGCGAGCCGCAGACTACGAGCGAGCAGCAGACGCACGCGCGAGACGAGATGTGCGGCTCGGACCCTAGAGCCCTTCCCGTCTTCCCGCCTTCCTGCTGACGGCCGCGAGCAGCCGTTGGCGCGTGCGGTAGGTGAGTTTGGCGGTGCCGCCGCGGCGGAAGGTGGGTTGGGTGACGACGGTCTTGGTCTCCAGCAGGCTGGCTAGCTCGGGAGAAGGGTCGAGCCCGAGGTCGCCCAGGATTTCTGCGGCCACGAGCGCGCCGGTTTCGGCGCCTCCCTCCATCCAACCCTGAAAGTCAGCGGACGTGTGCTCGCCGCAGAAATGCAGGTTGCCCTCGCGCTCACCTTCGTGACCCCAAAACGCCCACTGACCCGGCTGGTAGCAGGTGTAGCTGCCCTGCGTGAATTCGTAGCTCGGCCAATGCATGCGGCGCGCGCTGCCGCTGCGATAGGCCTCCCTGGTACCCGGAAAAATCAGGTCCAAATCGGCGAGCAGGCCCGTGTAGTAGTCCTCGGCGTCGCCTTCGCCCACGTCCACGCCCGCTTGGCCACCCAAGAAATTGGTCAAGATGCCGCGCTTACCGGGCTGGCCAATCGAAGAATCCCAAACCTGCTGCAGCGGCAAGTCGCTGGTTACGCTTCCGCTCTTCTTGTGCTCTTCGCGCCAGACGCGCGTCTCGAACGAACCCATGACCTTGGCGTTCGTGCCGTAGCCGAGCTCCTGGATAATTTGCTGCTTCAGCTTGCTCAGCGGCACGTCCAGCTTCACATGGCGGAGCACGCTATAAGGAATGGCGAGCACGACGCGGTCAGCGTGCACTTCGTGCTTCGTGTCGGATTTTACGTCGACCAGCTCGAGCGTGAAGCCGCGCGCGTCTCCGCCGCTCAGCGCCGTCAGCTGCGTGCCCAGCGTGATGGTGTCTGCTGCCAGCTTGTCGGCCAGGCGTAACGGAAACTCCTGGCTGCCCAGGCGCGCGTGGTAGCGCTCGTCCGACTCACCGAAAATTCGGAAGGGGTCGGGCTCGTCAGAGCCGATCAAGTAGAGCAGGTTCAGCGCTGACTGCTCGGCGGTCTCCAGCCCGAATTCACCGCGGTAGGCGCTGGTCAGCAAGGCGTTCAAGGCCGCGTACTCGGCGACAGGCACGTTTTCGTCCAGCCAATCCTGGAGCGTGGTCGCGTCGAGCTCGTTGAAGGCGGTGTCGTCTTCCTCGTCGTCGGCGGCCGCGGCCGCGTCCGCCATGGCCGGCGCGACGGCCGTGAATTGCTCGACGACGGTCGCTTCTGCCAGCTCTTCGCCAGCTACGAACCACACGTCAGGCTGGATTTCGGTGTCTGCCAAGCGATCGTCCAGCTTGATGTCGAGCTCTTCGGCGAGCGCGAACAGCGTGGCGTGGTTGCTGTCGATGAGCTCGCCGCCCAGCTCGAAGACCTGGTCGTCGTAGGAGTCGTCCAGCGCCGTGAACATGCGTCCGCCTACGCGCGTGGACGCCTCGTACACCGTCACGTTGACGCCCGACTGCTGCAGCCGGTACGCGCAGTGAAGTCCGGCAATGCCGGCGCCCACCACGACCACCCGCTCGTCACTGGGCCTTTTGCCGGAGTCGTCACCGCCGCAGGCGCTGAGCACGCTGGCGGCGGTCAGCTGCAGCGCGCCGGCTGTCAACTGCCGGCGCGTCAAATGACCGCGCCCAGCGTCCATGCCCGCGGCGGTTCCACCCCGCTCCGCGAGCACACGAGCCGCAATTCTCCGCAGTTGTCCAAACAATCGAGTCCTTGCCATGAATGCCCGCATCCTAGGCCTTGACTGGGCGCCGTCTCAACTCCACATGGCGGTTGCGTTTCTGACCCTCATCTGATGACTCAAGCCGCAGCTCAACCGCCCGCCCCCGAGTCTACCGCCTTCGGCCTCGCCGCCGTCGACGCAGTAGCCGCACACTTGCCCGTCAAGCTGCTCGGGCAGTTTCGGCGTCAGGCGCGGCGCTACGTGCTCGGCTTCGGTTTGCTAGCCGCGTATCAGTACGCTCAGTACTGGCTCAACACGCAGGTCAAGCTCGCCGTCAACTTGGCGCAAGACAATCATCACGAACGCGCCATCAGCATCGGCATCTGGATGGTCGTAGTGGCGCTGGCGGCGTTCACCGTGCGGGTGCTGTCCCGCGTGGCGGTGTTCAACGCCGGTCGCAACGCCGAGTACGAGCTGCGACGCGTGCTGTCCGCCAAGCTGCTCACGCTGGGGCCCTCGTTCTACCGGCGCATGAGCATCGGAGAGATCATGAGCCGCGTCACCAACGACCTGACGCAGGTGCGGCTGCTGCTCGGCTTCGGTGTGCTGAACGTGATCAACACCGTGCTGGCGCTGATCAGCGCGCTCTACTTCTTGCTGCCCACGTCGCCCAAGCTCACCGCGGTAGCGCTCATTCCGCTGCCCCTGCTGTTGCTGGTGACGCGCTGGTTCTCGGGCGGGTTCTTCACGCGCACGCGCGACGCGCAAGCCGCGCTCGGTGAGATGAGCGGGCGCGTGCAGGCCAGCGTGGCCGGCGTGCGCGTGGTGCGTTCCTTCGCGTTGGAAGAGCGCGAGGCCGAAGCGTTCGAGGTCACCAACCAAAAATACCTGGAAAAGAGCCTGGGGCTCGCGCGCCTGCGCGGCTCCATGACGCCCATTTTGCAGGTCACCCTGTCCGTCGGCGTGTTGGTCGTTTTTTGGTACGGCGGCCACCTGGTGATGACCAAAGAGATGCGCTGGGGCGATTTTCTCGGCTTCACTCTCGCGCTAGGCCGCTTGACTTGGCCGCTGATGTCGCTCGGCTTCATCGTGGGCATGCTGCAGCGCGGCCGCGCCTCTTACTCGCGCTTGGCCGACGTGTACAACGCCGAGCCGGACATCACCGACGGCCCGCTGCGGCCGGCGGTCGTGCCGCAGGGCCTGCAGGTGAAGAGCTTGGGCTTCGCCTACGGTGAGCGCAAGGTGCTGGACGACGTGAGCTTCGAGCTTTCGCCAGGCAAGTCGCTGGCCATCGTCGGCCGTACCGGCGCGGGTAAGTCCACGTTGGCGCTGCTCTTGGCGCGCCTCTTGCCCACCCCTGCGGGCAGCGTTTTCTTGGGCGGCTACGACGTGTGCCAATTGCCGCTCGGGCTGGTGCGCCAAGTCGTTGGCTACGCGCAGCAGAACGCGTTCCTGTTCAGCACCACCGTGGGCCGCAACATCGCCTTCTGTCTGGACGACCCAGACTCGCCCGAGGCCAGCGAGCGCGCCCACCGCGCCGCCGAAGAAGCGCGCATCGCCGACGAAGTGCGGGAGCTACCCGACGGCTTCGATACCGTGGTGGGCGAGCGCGGCGTGCAGCTCTCGGGCGGGCAAAAGCAGCGCGTGGCGCTGGCCGCAGCCTTCGTTTCCGAGCCCCAAATCTTGATTTTGGACGACCCTTTGAGCGCCGTGGACGCCCGGACCGAGCGCGGCATTCTGGACGCCATCGATCGCCAGCGCCAAGCGCGCTCGCTGATCTTGATCACCCACCGGGTTGCGGCGGCTTCGCACTGTGACGAAATCATCGTGCTGGAAAAGGGCCGCGTAGTAGAGCGCGGCACGCACGAGCAACTGCGGCGCTCGGGGGGCTTTTACAGCACGTTCGCCGAAGAACAACGCATCGAGAGCGAGCTGCAAGCGCTCGAGGGCGAGCCGGAAGCCGCGCCGGCGCAGGCCGTGGAAGGAGCCGTGTCGTGAGCACCGGCAACGGCAGCCCGCCCAAGGCCACGCGCAACACGCGCGCCGCCGCAGCCGTCAAAGCGTTCCACGAAGAAGAGCGCTTCGGCAAAGCCTACGATTTACGGCTGGTGCAAAAGTCGTGGCCCTTCGTGGCGCCGCACCAAAAGCTGCTTTGGCTGTCGCTGGGCGTTGTGATCTTCACGGCTGGCAGCGCGCTGATTCGGCCGCTGATCATGCGCCGCACGTTGGACCAAGGCGTGGTCGCGGGTGACCCGGACGTGCTGATGAAGGGCGGCCTGCTGCTCGCCGCCGTGATGATCATCGAGCAGGTGCTGGGCTTTTTCCAAATGTACGCGATGCAGGTGGCGGGCGCGCGCGCCATGTCCGACCTCCGCAGCCACGTCTTCCGCTTTCTGCACCGTCAGCGGCTCGGCTTCTTCGATCGGCAGCTGGTAGGCAAGCTGGTGTCGCGCGTCACCAACGACGTCGACGCCATGCTCGAGCTGTTCGCGTCCGGCGCGCTGCTGTCCATCGGCGATTTGCTGAAGCTCATCGGCATCATCGTGCTGATGCTGGCGCTCGATCCGTGGATGGCGCTGTTCGCGTTCGTGGGCGTGCCGCCAGTGGCGTTCTTGGTCATGTTCGTGCGTCGGCGTATGCGCGACGCGTTTCGGGCTATCCGCGGCAACACCGCGCGCATGAACGCGACCACCAACGAGCAGGTCAGCGGCATGACGGTGATTCAGGCCTTTGGTCGACCCGCAGCCGCTGCGCGTGAGTTCGACGAAGTGAACGCCGGCTACCGTGACGCCAACAACGCCGCCATCAAGTGGGATTCCATTCAAGACGCCGCCATCGACACGATCGGCGCCGTCTGTCTGGCTTCCGTCATTGCGTTCACCGGTCATCACCCGGTCAGCTTCGGTACGTTGGTGGCCTTCTCGGCGTTCATCAAAGAGTTCTTCGAGCCCATCAGCGCCTTGGCGCAGCGTTACACGCTGCTGCAGAGCGCCATGGCCGGCGCCGAGCGCGTGTTCGGCTTGCTGGACGCACCCGACTTGGACTGTCCCCCGCTCGAGCGGGGGGAAGCTGGCGACGCGAGCTTCGACGTCGAGCTCGACCACGTGGACTTCGAATACAAGCCGGGGGTGCCGGTGCTGCGCGATCTGTCTTTCAAGGTCCCGCGCGGCGAGAGGGTGGCCCTGGTTGGCCCCACCGGCTCCGGCAAGACCACCATCACGGCGTTGCTGTTGCGGCTGTACGAAATTTCGGGCGGCTCGGTGCGGGTGTGCGGCAAAGACGTGCGCCGCTACGACCGCGAGTCGCTGCGCCGGCTGTTCGCGGTCGTGCCGCAGGACGTCTACCTGTTTCCGGGCAGCGTGCTGACGAACATTGCCGCGGGCGAAACGCCCGATCGCGCTCGCGTCGAAGAGGTCTTGAAGCGTCTGGGGGCGTACGAGGTGTTCGCCAGCCGTGAGCAGGGCTTGGACACGCCCGTGCAAGAGCAGGGCAAGAACTTCTCGACCGGCGAGCGGCAGTTGATCGCGTTCGCGCGCGCCATGTACCGTGACGCGCCCATCCTGATCTTGGACGAAGCCACTGCGAGCATCGACAGCGACACCGAATCGCGGCTGTCGCGCGCCTTGGCCGAGCTGCTGCGCGGCCGCACTGCTTTGGTGATCGCCCACCGCCTCAGCACCGTGCGGGCAGCCGATCGCATCCTGGTGCTGCAGCGCGGACGCCTCGTCGAACAAGGCAGCCACGAGCAGCTGATCGCTCACGGTGGCCTGTACGCCCGCCTGCACGAGCTGCAATTCTCGCGCACCGACCCCAGCTCTTCGCGCCCGTTGCCGGCCGCTCAAGCATCGCCCGCCGAATAGCGCCGCTGATGCCCAAACCGCCGTTGGTCATCGGGCACTCGCAGCGCGCCTCCTGGGTGGTGGGGGCCGCCGCGTGGCTGGTTGGCGGCTGCACCGACTTGCCGGTGATCGAAGCCGACGTGTGCGGCAACGCGGTGGTCGAGGCCGACGAGGACTGCGACACCTTCGCGAGCTTGGGCCGAGCTTGCCGAGCGCCGGGGCTGGTCGACGCCTGCCACCTCGATTGTAGCGAGCAGAGTGACGGAACCCACCAAGCTTGCCCCGAAGGCTTTGGCTGCAATTTGGATGGCGCTTGCCGGGCCACCGTGGGCGACTACGCGTTCAGCGGCACCTTCGAAGCAGGCGCAGTCGCGGCCCTTCAAGGAGGCGATTTCGACGGCGACGGCCGCTGGGAGGTTCTCAGCACCGAACCGCTCGACGCGACGTTGCGCAGCCGGTTTCGTCTGCACTATTTCGACATTCAGGGCCGCCAGGCCGAGGCCCGACCCTTCCCCAAGGTCGCCGCATCGCCGCTGTTCCAAGACCTCGACGGCGACGGGCTCTCGGATCTGCTGTTCAGCGATTTTCGCCTGGGGCTACTGCGCGGGCGCGCCGATCGCAGCTGGGTACCCGACACCTTCACCACCTATCGCTTGCCCAAGACCGGCCTGCACGTGATCGGCATTCACGACGGCATCGTGCAAGCCGTATCGCCCTTCGCCACGCTCACCCGCATCGACGGAGTAGCGGGCATCTACGTCGCCGACGTCGAGTCTTTCAGGCTCAAGCTTTTGGCAGAGCTGGGCGGCGACATCACCGAGATCGCGGGGCGGCCGGCGGCGGGCAACTTGGTCGAGGGAGAAGACTCACCCTGCCTGGAGGTCGTGGTCGGCTTGCGCGGCGCGTCGAGCTTTTCGATGTTCGAGCTGTGCCGTCCGCGCCGGGCCGAAGATGCGCCTTTCGCAGAGCATCCGGCGGCCATGCCCTTCTGGTTGGAGCAAGCGCGCGAGCAGGTCGTGACGCTGCCGCCCGGCGTGACGCTCGACGGTCACGCCCCGCTGGTTGCCGACATCGACTCGGACGGTCATCTCGATGTGTTGGTGGGCGCCAATTCGCGGCCTTATTTGGTACGTGGTGACGGCCAGCGGCTGCTCGAAGGAGCCGAGCCTTACGCGCTGCCGTTTGCCGGCACCGAGTACCTGAACCGCGAAATCCCGATGCCACTGGCGGCCGGGGATTTCACGGGCGATCACCATGTCGACTTCGTGCTGCCCAAAGCGCTGGTTTCCTCTCAGTCCGTCTCGGGTAGCGGGGCGCTCAGCTACATCGCGTCCCAAGTCAACCGCGCCGAACCGTGGACGGTCGCGCAAATCGCCGATCTCAACCGCAATGGTCTGCCCGACGTGGTGGCGGCGTCGGACTCTGGCGTTGGCGTTGCGTTCTTCAGCGGCACGCTCGGCCCGTTTCAGATTCCGTCACGCTTGCCCAGCAACGAGCCGGTCCGCGATCTCGCGGTCGGGGATTTCGACGGGGATCAGGTTGGTGATGTCGCGTTCATCGAGCAAGCCTCCGCCGATGGACACGACGACGTCTTGAAGCTGGCTTTTGGCAACGCGGCCATTCCGCCTTCCGAGCCACTCCAGGGCGGTCGCCTGCGCAATGCTCGGACCATCGTGAGCTATGCGCAAGCCGGCTTTGGACACCTGCTGGCGACGAGCTCGGAGGGCCGCGGCGCGGGCCTCACGTTGTTGGACGACGGCATCGACCGCTTGCCCTTTGCGCCCTGCGCGCTCGTGAACTTCGCCTACGATCGCTCCATTGCCAACTACGCGTCGATTGCGTTCTCGGTCGGCGCCTTCACGAAGCCGGGCGGGAAAGACGCCATGGCGCTGGCTAGTGCCGACAGGGCGCAGGACTGGAGCCTCTGGTTGGTGCCGGGCATTACGGCGGCAGCGACGCCCGTGCTGCTGGAGGGAGGCTTGCCCGAGGGCGCCTCGCCGGTCACGGTGAACGCGGCAGGTCAGCGGTTCAGCGCCACCAGCACGGCCGCCGACGTCGACGGTGACCAGGTCGACGAGTCGATTTGGGTGCTGCCGGCCTTGCAGGGTGAGGGCTGTGCCATCGCCTCGTTCGGGGCCGATCTGGGCGAGCGTCGCCTGCTATCGCGCGGCCTGCTCACGCTGGACGCTCCTTGTTTGGACGCCCTCTTGGTCGCGCGCGATCTGGACGGCGACGAGCTCGTCGACCTCGTGCTGCTGACGGATCGGCGGAGGGAGCCGCAGCAACTGCTGGTGCTTTGGAACGATGGCAGAGGTGGCTATGCGCTCGGCAACGCCACCCCACTAGCCTCGCCCGATGGCGGGTTGATTCGGGACTTCAAGCTCACCGGCGACGAGCAGTGGCCGCTGGTGTTCGTGACCGGCTCGGGTCTCTTCGCCACGCGTCGCCGCGCGGCGAGCCGCGAGTTTGCGGCGCCGCTTCTGTTGCGGCAGGTCGACGACGCAAGCGCTCTGGCCATTGCCGACGTCAACGGTGACGGCCCAGCAGATTTGATCGTGGCCGATGCCACCGGTGTGAGCGTGCTGCTCGCCCAGCTCGAGCACTGAGCAGCCGGGCCCGGTTTCGTCAGAAGCCCGTGACGGTGCTTTCGCGGCTGGCTTGGTCTGCTTGGCGCATTAGTGGCCCGGAAGCGATAACTGGCCCGCTTTATGCCGAGCACAGAAAATCCGCGTGACGGCGGACCTGCTGTGAATGGGCCGTCACCGCTTCAGCCTCACGAGATGTTTTCGATCCCAGACCCGAAAATCCGACAGCGCGGATGTCGATGTGGAACCGTTTCCAGAAACTCGTGCAAAGGTTGAGGTGCATGACGAAGTCATCAGCCTCACGCCTCGTGACTCTGGCCAGCCTGCTCGCGGTTGCTGCTTGCAGCATCAATCCCGACAACTCCATCGAGGGCAACGGTGGCACGTCGAACAATACGAGCGGCACCGGACCGAACGGCGCCGGTAGCGGCAACTTCTCCGGCACCACGGGCCTGCCCGGCGCCGGCGCTGGCAACCCGACCGCGGGGACCAACGGTAACCCCAACGGCGGCGCCAACGTGGGCACAGGCGGAGCTGGCAATGGCGCTGGCACGAGCTCCACGATGGCCGGCACCACGAGCGCTGGTGGCACCACGCCGGTGAATCCTGGCGAAGGCCCCGCAGGCTACTGGGTGGAGAAGAACTGGCACGGCTGCGCGTGGACCGGCAAAGGTGACTTGGGCGTCACCACGATCACGCCGATGGACTTCGTGGCCAAGCCTGCGGCCGACCCGTTCTGTGTCAGCGGCTCGGTCGGCGCAGAGCCGATGTATCAAAGCGTCGCCCTGCTGGGCTTCAACGTGAACGAAGCGCCGCCCGCGACCTGCGCCTACAAGGCCGCTGATCCGAACGCCGCCGGCCCGCCGTCGATCGTTCCGACCGGGGAAGGTCTCGCCATCAACTTCGTCAAGCGTGGTGCGGACACCGCGTTCACGCTTCGGGTGCAGATCCAAGGCCCCAACGGTCACAAGCCGGGCACGGTGGGCGAGGGCGACCGTTGGTGCGCGACCTTGACCGAGGTGCAGGGCAAGATCTTCGTGCCGTACAGCAGCTTCACGCCCAAGTGCTGGGAGACGACGGCGGCCTTGAAGGGCACGCCTTACGCCAAGCAGCCGATCTCGGCCGTTGTGTTCAACGTGCCCGGCAAGTTGACGGCCACGCCCTACGACTTCTGCGTCAACGGCTTCACCTATGGCGCTACTGCTGCCGAAGCGCCGGACGGCCCGGCGGTGGCCAGCGATCAAAAGGGTACCGTCGGCACCAACGTGAGCCCGGACGGTGACTTTTCTCGCGCCAAGGTCACGGTCGGCGGCGAGAACTACATCATTCAGAACAACAACTGGGGCAACCCCTCGGGCACCGATCTGATCCTCAACTACGTCAACAACAGCTTCAAGATCGCGAGCGGCAGCGGCTCGGGCGCCAGCGCGCCGGCGTCCTTCCCCTCTATCTACATCGGCAACAACGGCAACACCGCCAACGGCGTCTACAGCACCAAGACCACCGACAACTTGCCGATTCAGATCTCCGCGATCAAGAGCTTGCCCTCGACGTTCCGTTACAGCGGCTCGACCGGCTCGTTCAACGCCGCGTACGACATTTGGTTCGCCAACAGCCCGCCCACGGCCGAGTACAAAGACGGCATCAACGGCTTCGTCATGGTCTGGCTGCGTGATCCAGGCGGCAAGCAGCCGATCGGCAGCGTGCAGGCCACCAACGTGATGGTGGCTGGCCAGCCTTGGAACGTCTGGGTCGGACCGCGCGGCGACGGCCCTGCGGGACCGAACAACGCGCCCGTCGTCTCGTTCGTCAACCCGAGCGAAGACAACGACAGCCGCGCCCAGTCGTTCAAGGACGTGGACTTGAAGGCGTTCTTCACCGCCGCGGCTACCTACGGCATCGGCGCGAACATGTACCTGACGGACGTGTTCGCCGGCTTCGAGATCTGGTCGGGCGGCGCTGGCGGCAACCTGGGCGTCGACGAGTTCAAGGCCGTCGTCAACAAGTAGCCCACCAGTAGCGTCAAATTGCCGCGCGACTAATCGCCTCTGGCGCGCGGCCTTGCCGGGCGGGATAACGGCACCACACAGTCAACGTAAGGAGGCCTCATGGCATACGTGGACGGATTCGTGGTGCCGGTTCCCAAAGCAAACCTCTCGCGGTACCGCGAGTGGGCAGTCTTGGCCCAGCAGGTCTGGAAAGAGTACGGCGCGCTCGAATACAAAGAGTGGGTCGCCGACGACGTCAAACCCGGCAAGGTCACGTCGTTTCCCCAGGCGGTGAACCTCAAGGACGACGAGGTCGTGGTGTTCAGCTGGGTCGTCTACGAGTCACGGCAACAGCGCGACCAGATCATGGAAAAGGTCATGAAGGATCCGCGCATGCAGCAAGATCCCAAGGACTGGCCTTTCGACGGCCAGCGCATGATCTTCGGCGGGTTCGCGCCGCTGGTTGGCTAGCCCGCTCCGTCGGCTAGTCCAGCCAGCCCATCACGACGGTGCGCTCGGCTAGGGCTTCGACGACGTTTTCGATGCGCGCGACCTCGTGGGCGCGCAGCGGGCGGCTACGCCGGCCGATTTCGAAGATGGCAACGAGCTCTCCGTACAGCAAGAGCGGCACCATGGCGACGCTGGCCGGGTCGGGCAAGCAACGCTCGATGCGGCCGATCATGTAGCGGCCCGCGTCACCGGGGACGGGCTCGGACAGCACCGTGCGGCCGCTGCGCGCGGCGGCCAAGGTCGGATCTTCGCGCGACAGCCGCTCGCCCAGCAGCATCTCCGTACCGGGCCCGTGGCCCCCGACGGTCACGGCCGCATTCAAATCGCCGCGTACGCGGTGCACCAGCCCCACGTCAGCCGCGGCGGCCGCCACGGCCGTCGACACCGTCAGCAGCAGCGCGTCTTGCAGCTCGCCGGCGTGCGACAAGACGCCCACCGGGTCGACCGAGACCGGGCGGAAGCTTTTGCGCTGCGCCGGCTCCAAGTTGACGGGCCGCGACGAGAGCTCCTCGCCGCTGGGGGGCGGCGGCGGCTCGCTGAAGATGCTGCGCGCGCGCTCTTCGACGCCAGCGCTGGCGGTCGCCAGGTCCTCGATGGTCTTTCGCCGGTGCACTGCGCTCAGCGACTCCATCTCGTCCAAGCGGCGCCACACTTGCCACGACTCATGGCGCACGAACGACGAGGTCGAGATGCGCCCCGTCGCGACTCCGCGCAGCACGAGCTCGAACGTCACGGGTCCAACGGCTACGACTCCGTTGGTTACGAACCAACGGTCACTCGGGGCGGTGTTGCCGACTTCGACCTGCATGAAAAGTCCTACCCTGTCACCTTAGAGGTCACACGCGCGTACAAGGTGCGACAATCATCGGCTGTTCGGACCGGCGGTCAATGGGTCTGCTGAATTATGAATAAAATTATACAGTTAACAGGCTTCCTCTGACGGTGCTTGCCGGCGCGCTCGGGGGCGCAACGCCACGGCACCTTTTTCTGGGCCTTTCGTCGTAAGTGTTGGGGGTGATGCCCCAGGCCTCAGGAAAGATTTGGCTCGTTGGAGCCGGCGCCGGTGAGCCCGGCCTGATCACGGTCCGTGGGCAAGCGGTGTTGTCGCGCGCCGACGTGGTCCTGTACGACGCGCTTGCGCACCCTGCGCTGCTCGAACACTGCCCGCGAGCGGAGCAGCGCAACGTGGGCAAGCGGTACGGCGAAGACAGCGCCGCGCAAGACGCGATCATTCAGCAGATGATCGAGCTGGCTCGCCAAGGCAAGCGGGTGGTGCGGCTCAAAGGCGGCGATCCGCTGATGTTTGCGCGCGGCGCCGAGGAAGCGCTGGCGCTGGTGGCCGCTGGCGTAAAATTCGAGATTGTCCCGGGCGTGTCTTCACCGGTCGCGGCCAGCGCGTACGCCGGCATCTCGCTCACGCACCGCGAAATGTCCGGCAGCGTGACGTTCATCACCGGTAGTGATCGGGCTGGTAAGGAGTGGTCGCCAGCGTCGTGGAAGAAGCTGGCGACGGCGACCGACACCATCTGCGTGCTGATGGGCATGCGGCGCATTCGTGAGATAACGCAGGCCATCATCGACGGCGGGCGCTCGCCCAGTACGCCGGCCGCGGTGATTCATTGGGGCGCCCGCCCCGAGCAGAAGGTCGTGACGGCCTCGCTGGAGCGTATCGCCGATGCAGCGGCTGAAGCAGGCCTCAAGAACCCGTCCATCATCGTGGTGGGCGAGGTGGTCACGCTGCGAGAAAAGCTGAGCTGGTACGATTCGCGGCCGCTTTCTGGCAAACGCGTGGTGATTCCGCGCGCCGTGGAGCAGGCGCGCGACACGGGGGCTGCGCTGCGCGAGCGCGGCGCAATGCCGGTGATTTTGCCGATGATCGAGATCGCAGCGGCGCCCGACGGCGCGCGCCTGGTGCGAGCCGCGGCCGAAATGTCGCGCTACGACTGGGTGCTGTTCACGAGCGCGAACGCGGTCGAGCAGCTGCGCCTGGAGCTGGCACGCTCGGGAGTGGACGCTCGCGCGTTCGGGGCTGCCAAGGTCGGTGTGGTGGGGCCCAAGACCGCCGATGCCTTGCTGCGGTTGGGCATCAAAGCGGACGCGGTGGCCCAAGAGTTCGTCGGCGAAGGCTTGGCCGCGGCGGTCTTGGCCGAGGGCGTGCCCCGACGCGTGCTGTTGTTGCGCGCGCTTTCGGCGCGTGACGCCTTGCCAGACGCTTTGCGGGCGCGCGGCACGGAGGTGGACGTGGTCGTGGCTTACGAGAACAAGCCGCTCCAGAGCTCGGGCGCGGAGCTTTCGCAGCGCATCGAGGCTGGCACGGCCGACGCCATTCTGTTCACGTCCAGCTCGACCGTGACGTCGACGCTGGAGGCGTTGGGGCCGAACGGCAAGCAGCTGCTGTCGCGCATCGCGCTGTGCAGTATCGGCCCCGTCACGACCAAGACGCTGGCCGCGGCGGGCCTTCAGCCGACCGTGCAGGCGGCCGTCTACACGGTGGAAGGGCTACTGGACGCGCTGGAAGCGCACTATCAGCGCTGAAGGCTGGCTTCGCCGGTCGCGAGGCGGTCGACTTCGGCGGCCGAAACACGGTTGTAGTCGCCGGGAATGGTGTGCTTCAGCGCCCCCGCCGCGACCGCGAACGCCAACGCGCGCTCGGCGGAGCGCCCCGCCAACACCGCGTAGATCAGCCCGGCCGTGAAGGCGTCGCTGGCTCCGATGGGCTCGACGATCGATACTGGGTAGTGCGCGGACTCGAACAGGGTATTGCTGCCTTGCTCGTACAAAAGGCCGCTCCACGTGCTTTCGCTGGGCGAAATGCGCTCGCGCAGCGTCATGGCGACCATTTGAATGCCGAACTCTCCGGCGACTCGCTCGGCGAGCTGGCGGTAGCTTTCGGTGCTGCCGGTTTCGCCGGTGCGCTCGGTGCGAGCGCGCATGACGCCCAGGCCGTAGCGCAGGTCGTCTTCGTTCGCGAACACGATGTCCACGTTGCTCAGCAGGGGGCGCAGCACGCGCTGTGCGTCTTCGGACGACCACAGCTTGGCCCGGTAGTGGACGCCGAAGCTGACGGTCACGCCCGCGCGCTTGGCGGCTTCTAGCGCGGCGTAGGTGCAAGCTTGCGGCTTGGGACCGAGCGCGGGTGTGATGCCGCTGACGTGAAACCAGTGCGCGCCCGTAAACACGCGGTCCCAATCAATGGCCGAGGGCTCGAGATCGGTAATGGCCGAGTGTGCGCGATCGTAGACGACGGTCGCTGGGCGCGGGTGCGCGCCGCCTTCGGCGTAGTAAATGCCCAAGCGTTCACCGCCGCGTACGATGTGCTGGGTCTGCACGCCTTCGGCGCGCAGGGTGCGCAGGGCGGCGTCGCCCACCGCGTGTGCGGGCAGGCGCGTCACGAACAGGCTTTCCAGGCCCAAGCCTGCCAAGCTCAAGGCAACGTTGGCCTCGCCTCCGCCGAACGTGGCGCCCAGCGTGGGGGACTGCATGAAGCGCTCGTTGCCCGGTGGGCTGAGCCTGAGCAAGACTTCTCCGAACGCGACGGTTCTCTTCATGGCATCCCGGGGGCCCGCTCACGATTGTGCTGGGGAAATAAGCGAATCGCAAGCGTGGCCGGCGGTCCGCGCGCCAGTGCTTTCCGGCCGAGGGCCTTTCGGGCAAGCTCGCCAACAGGTTAGCCACGTGAGCGCCGACACACCCCAACAATTCAAGCTGTGCAGTGAGTGCAAGCGGCCTATTGCGTTCTCGGCTGATTACTATCGCTGCAGCGTTTCCACCTGCAATCGCAAGCGCTTGGGCTTGTTCTTCTGCTCGGTGTCGTGTTGGGACGCACATGTACCGATGATGCGGCACCGCGACGCGTGGGCCGAGCCGGTGAAGGCGCCCACGCGCGAACAGTACTTGGCCGAGCTTGCCGAAGAAGAAGAGAAGGCGACCGACATGGCGGAAGAAGCTGACAAATCACGGCGCATCGTGGGCTTGTCCGACGACGGCTTGCCGAAGGACGTGCTGGTCGTCGTCTCCAAGCTGAAGGCGTACGTGAAGGCGCGTTCGGGCATGAGCACGTCCGACGGCGCCATGGACGTACTGTCCGCGCACCTCCGCCGTCTGTGCGACAAGGCGATTCGGCACGCCGGCACGGCGGGCAGGAAGACAGTGATGGATCGCGACTTCGAGGCCGTCTTGAAGTCGAACGACGACTGACGTCAGGGCGCGACGCTGCCCAGCCAGCGCAGGTTTTTGGATGGCTGGCACGGCACGCTGACTTGCGTTTCGGTCAAGGCCGCTTGAAAGCGCGCACGCAAGAGCGCGTCCAACGCCTTGGTTTCGCCGCGTTTGACGGCTTCGGGCGCGAGAGAGAAGACGCTGTCCAAGGCGGGCCCCAGCGCGGCCACCAGACCTTCGCCAAAGCTTGCGCCGGGCGCGTCCTCAGCGGCGGCTCCGAACCAAATGATGTAGTGCGCGATGGGGCGCGCCTGGTAGTCGCGGCGCTGGGCGTCCGTAAACGCAGTGGCGAAGAATGGCCGGCCCAAGCCGACGGCTAGCTCACCGCGCAGCAACAGCGGCGCATCGGTGGGCTCCACGTTGGCGAACACGCGGCGGTGCAGCGCGTACCAGCCTTCACCCAGCAGCGGGTCCGGCTGCAGCAAAAACGCGTAGTCCCAGTCGTGGCCGCGCGTGCGGTAGAGCACGTCGCGGAGGCGCAGCGTGAGTGTGTCAGCCATCGGTGAGCCGAGTTTTGAAATAGGCGCGCTCGGTGTCGGGGCTGGCGAGCTCGGCGCGCAGGGCGTAGGCCGCGGCGTCGAGCGCCTTGCCTCGGTTCGCCGCAGACTTTTGGCGCGCGCGCAGCTTTTCGGCGCTGACCGTTAGGCCCTCTTTGGTGCGCAGCGCCTTGATCAGCACCGTGAGCACCCGGTACTTGCCGGGCAGAAAGTCGTCCAGTTTGTCCACGACCTCGGTCAGGCCGCGCATCACGTCGAGCGCGGTCGCCAGGGTGCCCCACACGCGGCCGCGCCCGGTTTTTTCGGCCACGCGCGACAGCGCCCCCAAGAGCACGAGCGGCGCAATGGTCGTCAGCCCCAGGCTTTGGTGTGCGTCCAGCACGCGCCGGCCGTCCCCGCGCACCGCGCTGAGCAGCAAAAATTCTTGGCCAAAGCTGGCGTTGCCGCCAACGGCTTTCTGGATGCCCAACAGCTGGTCGGCCGCGCCTTCGCGGAGCTCTTGTGCGAGCGTGAGCGCGGTCGTGCGCTCGGGCAGTAAATCGGCTTTGGAGAAGGCGATCAGCCATTGCTCCGGAAAATCTGGGGCTTTGCCGAGCGCCGAAAGCTCGTTGACGATGCGGCGGATCTCGGCCCGAAATTGGTCGAGTACGCTGCGGGCGTAGGTGAGGCCCTCTTTGAGGTAGCGCTCCGAGTCGATGAGCAAGATAGCCGCGTGGCTGTCGAGCAAGAGCTCGAGCGCTCTGCGTCGTGCGTCGCGCTCGGCCTCGTCGCTGGGCGCCGTTTCCCACCAGCCGCCCGGGTAATCGTACCAAACCACGTCCAAGCTCGCGGTCGGCAGCTCGTGCACTTTCAGCCCGAAGCGCAGCGTGTCGAAGCCGTCGGTACCGACCGGAAAATCTCCGCCCTCGAGCCGATAGTAGCGTGACAAAAGGACGCTGCCCTGGGCGGCGTCGGCAGCCTCCAAGCGGTAGCCGTGGCGCTCTTCGAAGGCATTGCGCTGCTGATTGCCGAAATAGCTGGCGAGCAGGGTGGTCTTGCCGGCGCCCTTCATGCCAAAAAGGGCGATACGCACTTCGGGCCGGCTGGGCATCGACGAAGATCGTAGCCGCTACACCCAGCCCGCTCAAGTCGTGCTACTCGATCGTGACATGGCAAGCGTGACGCTGGCGTCTCACGATGGCGAAGAGGTGCTGTTCGAAGGCCGCGCGGCCCTGGTGCCAAGCTTCAGCTCGCTGCTCGCGGCTATTTTCACGCTGGGGCTGTGGCTTTTGGTGCGCTGGTTTCAGACGCTCGGCAAGACCTACCGCATCACCAGCCGCCGCATCGTGGTCGAGTCCGGTGTGTTGTCCAAAAAGCTCGAGCAGATCGACCTATACCGCGTCGCCGACTACACGGTCGAGCGGCCCTTCGGGCAGCGCATCATGGGCACCGGCAACCTGCTGCTGAAGACGTTCGACAAGACGACGCCCGAGCTGAACGTCTTGAACATCAAGACGGACGTGGTGAAATTGTACGAGGCGGTGCGGGCCGCCACAGAAGCCGACAAAGCGCGCCGCGGGGTGCGCATGGTCGACTACGAATCCTCCGCCAATTGAGCCGGGTTGGCGCCGGCCAGCTATTCGGGGGTAGCGCCTTGCGCGTTGGCGGGCTCGGGTGGCTCGCGTGTCAGCTCTGCTCGTACCAACGTGAACTTGTTGTTCAGCGCTTTGTCGGTCAAGGCGCGCGTGCGAAAGCCGGCGCCCAGCTCGCTCTTCAGCGTGCCCAGGCGACCATGCTCGGTCAAAAAGTAGATGACCCGAGTGCCCGCTTTGCGCTGGGCCTTCAGCCACCTCGTGAATTTGGCCCCCGTCGACACGAACGCCGGTAGCTGGTTGCCGGTATAGAAGTTTTCGCCCTTCCAGTTCATCTGGTAGGCGACAATCGGCTCCTCTGGACCGCGCCGCTGCTGGTAGTAGCTCAGCAACAGCTCACGCTGGCCAAAGTGGGGAGCCAGCGCCGGCAGGTAGATCCACAAAGTGAACGCGCAGAGCCACACCCCAACCGCGGACAGCAGCACCGTTCCGGTCGCGCGCAGCCGCGGTACCAACCACAGCGCCAAGCCCGCCGCCGCCGCAACGCCAAAGCCCCACTGCGCGGCTTCGAAGTCCAAGGTATCGGGCCAGAGGCGCTTGTAGTTGTAGGTGACCAGGTGCAGCAGCCGCGCCGAAGCCGGCACGTCGCCCTCCACGCTCGTCGAAAGGTCTCGCGCGACCAACAAGGTGAGCGACGCCGCCAGCACCGCAAAGGTCGTCCAAGCGCCGTCACCGCTACTTTCGGGCTCGGGGCGGCCCCAGCGGCGCTCGGCCAAGACTGCCAACGCGAGCCCGGCCACGACACTGACCGCGCCTTGCCAGGCGACAGCGTTGGGCAGCAGCTGGCCGTCCAACACGCGGCCGAGCAGATTGCCGTCCCGAAAACGCATGCCGCCGTAGACCAGCAGGGCGGCCGCTGGCGCCAGAGCCAACAGGTAACGCGCTAAACGCCAGCCGTTGGGTAGCTGCCGGCTACCCAACGCGCGATCCAACAACAGCGCGACGCCGACCGCGAGCGGCGGCGTGCACGGCAGCGCGTAGTGGTGAAACTTGGTCAACGACAGCGTGAACAGCGCAAAGGCAACCGTGAGCCACAGCACGATCACCAGGGCCAGGTCACGCGACGGCCGGTCTTCGTCGCTGCCGCGAGCCAGCGCCACACCTACTCCCAGCGGCGTCAGGCCGGTCCAGGGAAAGAGGCCGTAGCCCAGCTGCCACAGGTAGTAGCGCAGGGAGGTGTCGCTGCCCGAGTTGGTGTCGTGCACGTGCACGAACGCCCGCTTGTACATGTCGTGAATCAGCAACCGATCGGTGAACTGATCACCATGGCGCATGTACGCTTGGACGTACCAAGGCAGCCCCACCGCCGCCAGCAGCAGGCCAAAGCTGGCCAGCTCTACCCGGGTGAGCTCCAGCCAATCACGCCGGGCCACCAACACGGCACCCGCGATCACGACGGGCAGCACCAGGCCAGGCGCGCCCTTGGCTAGCGCCGAAAGCGCGACGAAGTACCAGGCCGCCAGGTAACACAGGCGCTTTTGGCGGCGTTCGCCGCGGTTGAGCCACACGAAGTAGAAAAGCGCCGCGCCAAAGATCAGCACGCCCAAGAACGGCTGAAACATGGTGTTTGCAGGGGCGCCCATGCGGCAGACCTCGTTGCCGGGCAGCCCGCAGTTGCCCAAGCCCGAGCCCGAGAAGAACTCGTCCAAGTGCCAGCGAAAGCCATACGGTGGCGCCACCACCTGTAGCGTGAGGTTGCGTGACGCCAGGTAAGCCAACTGCGGCAGCGCGCTGGCCACGACCAAGCCCAACAGCGCGTGAGCCGCGGACAGCCGGAGCGTGCGACCGAAGGCGGCGAACGTGAACGACGGAGCCACGCGCTCGGGATCCGCCAACAGCCCCAGCCCGAACAGCGACAGCGCGGCGGTCAGCGGCGCTACGTACGGCATGTCGGTCATGCTCTGATGCGCCAGCAAAGACCAGTACGGCGCGCACAACAGCACGAGCGCCGCCAGAAACCCGGCGCGCTTGCCCGCCGCAGCGGCCACGAAGCGGTACAAAGCGTAAACTGCTACGAGCGTGAGCAGCACGACCGGCATGCGCACCGCCCACTCGGGCTGAGGCAGGCGATGGTGCGCGGCCGCGCTCAGCATCTCGTCCGGCCGAAATTTCACGCCCAACAGCGCGAAGAACAGCCCTTGCAGCCAGAAATCGAGCACTGGCTTGGACCAAAACCAGCCCTCTTGAGCCCACCACAGCGAGATCCAGTCGTTGCGCGCGAGCATCTCGCGCGTCACTTCTCCGTAGTGCGTTTCCCACGGGTCGAGCAACGAGTAGCAACCCAAGAGCGGCACGTACAGGCCAACGCCCAACAGCACGAGCCAGAAGCCCGGGCGCCCGCACAGCTTGGGGCCCGCAGGGTCCAGAGCCGCAAATAGCCAAGCCACCGCCACGACTCCGCCCAGCGAGCTGACCGTCACCAGCAACGAGCCAACCCAGCCCGGCAGTCCTGGCACGCCCGCCACCACCAGCCGTAGCACCATCACCCACAGCAGTGACGCTAGCCCGACGGCCAGCAGTCGCCCCCGCAGCCGCCCCAAAGACCAGTCTCCGAGGCTCGCTTGGGGCGCGGCCGCGTCATCGAAGCAACCGGCAAAATCGAGCACGCCGAAGCTGGCCACCGCCAACGCCACCAGTCCTAGCGGCAGGCTGAGCGCGGAATGCCCGTCGTTGGCCATCAATACGACCAGCGCGCAGAAGCCGAGCACCACGTAGACGAGCGAACGTGGCCGGAGCGCATTGCCGGGCGGCGCGAGCGGCTCTTCCACAGCGCCTCTTCTCCCTAGCCGCGCGCGGAGTCAAGCGCGCCGCCGAGCCCGAGTCAGTCGCTGGTCAACACGCGATTTCGGCCGGCGTGTTTGGCGCCGTACAGGCGTCGGTCCGCGACCGCGATCATGCCTTCGGGTGTCTTCTCGGTGTTGGTGGCCAACGACGAGCAGCCTGCGCTGACCGTGATGCTGAGCGGCCCGCGATCGGTCTGGATCTTGAGCGCCGCGATGCGCTCGCGCAGCCGATCGGCCACGGCACCGCAGCCTTCGATGTCGATGCCGCGCAGCACGAGCGCGAACTCTTCACCACCGTAGCGAGCGAACACGTCTTCGCTGCGCACCGTGCCGCGCACCACGTTGGCGATTTGCATCAACACCGTGTCGCCCACTTGGTGGCCGTAGGTGTCGTTGACCTTCTTGAAGTGGTCGGCGTCGAAGATGACCAGCGAGACGTCGGTGTTGTGGCGCCGCGCGTACGAGAGCTCGGCCCGGAGCTGAGTGTCGAAATGCTCGCGGTTGTGCGCGCCGGTGAGCGCGTCGGTGACGCTGGCGTCGTACAGCTGGCGAAGCAGCGCCTCTTGGCTCTCGTCGCTCAACGTGTAGCGAAACACTGCGGTGGGTCCGAACTGAATGACGTCGCCGTCTTTCAGCTCGTGGCTGTCGACCTTCACGCCGGCGACGAAGGTACCGTTCGCGCTGCCTTCGTCTTTGACGACGTACGCGTTGCCCTGGCGGTGCAGGCTGGCGTGGCGGCGGCTTACGCCGTCGTCCGACAGGAACAGCTCGGAGTCTTGGCTGCGCCCGACGCGCACGCGCTCCGGAGAAAGCAGCGTGACGCGCCCCAGCTCGGCGCCGCGCACACGCACCAGCAGGTGGCGATCTTTCGATTGCTTGCGCGGGGCTTTGAGCTCTTTGAGGCTGACGATCGCCGTTCGATCGTCAGATTCTTCCTCGTAGCCGCCGAGCTTGCGATTTTCGTTCACGAACAGGCCCTCAACCCTTAACCGTAACACGCGGACTTCCGCGTTTCGGTTGGATTTTTTGCGGGTTTATCCGTCCACAATTGGCTGGCGCGCATCGACCCACACGTAGAACGGCAATTTTCATGACCTCCTTTAGGGGGCGCGGGCGTTGCGTGGGGTTGCAGGGGCGGCGGCAGGGCCAAGTCGTTGTGGGTAAGGGGGTGTGGGCGGAAGCGCGGCAGGGGAAAAAGCGGGTAGCAGCTGAGGCCCGGGAACTTTGCGGCGAAGGCCGTGTCTGGTTTTGGCGTGACGTTCGGGACGGCAGCTCGATAGCGAGCACGGCCGGTCAGTTCAACGTGGCTCTCAGCAGCAGTTGCTGAACCTGGCCGCGGCGACGTCATCCAACTCAAGGAGAAATCGTTATGGCATCGCTGCATCCAGCGGCTGGCGCGCCAGCCGTGTTCGACCATCGTGTATTTGCTTCCACCCACAATCCGTTTCTCCGGGCCGAGCCGGAGCCGCCGGTCGTCGAGCCCGCCAACCCCAACCTGGCGCTCGCCGAGTCGCTGGAGGTCACGGTGCTGTGGGGCAGCAATGTGCTGGCCGTCGCGCAGCTCACGCCGCCGCGCCAGTACGCGGTTGGCGAGGTGGGCGGGTCGAACGGCGCTGGCACGAGCGCGGCGGGCGCCGTCGACTTTGCGTTGTCGGCCGAGCGCCTGGGCAGCGAGCGTCGAGAAATCGTGACGATTCGCAGCGGCGTGCCGTTCGTCGTCTTCAATTCGAACGAGGCGCCGCGCGTGCTGGAGAAGGGCCGCGTCGTGGACGCCAGCGCCGTCATCGTTGCTTGCCCGGAAGTGGCGCCGGGCGCTCGCGGTATCGAGCTGCGGCAAGAGCGCGTCGTGGTGATCGAGGCTTCGGGCGTGGTGTTTCGCATTGCCGGCAGCGAAAAGCTGGAAAGCGTGCCGCGCGCGGTGCTGGGCGTGGACCGCTCGGCGGTGGCCACCATGGGTACGGCGGCGCTCTTGCAAGGCTTGCTGGTCGCCTCGCTCGCTTACTTGACGCCCAGCATGGCGTGGGGCGCGGATGACGAGCTGAACAAAGATCGACTGGAGTTGATGCAGCAGTACCTGCACGCCAGCGCCGAGCGCGAGCGCCAAGAGCTGCCGCAGGAGAGCCAACCCGGCGGTGGGGAGAAGGGCGAGCCGGCAGAGCGCAACAAAGGCCCGGAGGGTAAAGCCGGAAACCCCAGCGCCAAGTCGGCAGGTCGCATGGCCATCAAAGGCGAAACGGCCGAGCGCGTGGTCTCGCGCGCCGAAATGCTGGCCGAAGCCAAGGACTTTGGCACCATCGGGCTGCTCAACAGCTTGAACGCTTCGGCCGCGCCGAGCTCACCTTGGGGCGCAGACTTGGCGACGGGCCCAGACGCGAGCAACGCCTGGGGTGACATGTACAGCGCCAACATCGGCGAAGGCATTGGGGCTGGCGGCTTGGGCTTGTCTGGGCTCGAGCGCGGCGGCGGAGGCCTAGGCGCAGGCGTGGGCATCGGCCGCATCGGCACCTGCATGGGCACCAACTGCGGCGGCGACGGCACGGGCCGCTCGATGGGGCGCTTGGGTGGCACGTACAAGCCGCACGGCGTCAAGATCACTCCGCTGGGCGACACCAAGGTGAGCGGTCGTCTCCCGCCGGACGTCATTCAGCGCATCGTGCGTCAGAACTTCGGTCGTTTTCGCAACTGCTACGAGGGTGGCTTGCGCTCCAACCCCAACCTCGAAGGGCGCGTCGTAGCGCGCTTCGTGATCGGCAGTGACGGCGCAGTCAGCAACGTCTCGGCCGGCGGTGACCTGCCGGACGCGACCGTAAAGTCGTGCGTGGCAGCCGCATTCTATGGCCTGTCGTTCCCGACCCCCGAAGGCGGCATCGTCACCGTCTCGTACCCGATCATGCTGACGCCCGGCTGAATGGTCGAAAAGGTCGACAAACCGATTTGCTGGGGCAACGCGCGGCGAGAGCAGTGTCGAGCATTGCCGCCGCGAGGGGGGCGGCGCGTGCCGCCCCCACCAGTAAGGACCTAGAAGGCGGTGGCTGCAAACAGAGTGGCGTTCTAGGATGGCGGCCGATGAGCTTCAAAAAGGCTTTCGGCACCATCCTGGCCGTATTTTGTCTGTTTGTGGCGCCGCCTGCGCGCGCCGAAGAATGGACGCGCAAGAGCTTCTTGATGCCTCAGGGCTCCTTCGAGCTGACGGGGGATCCGGCGCGCCCCGCGATGATTGGCATCAACGTGTCGCGCAGAAGCGTGGCCAAGCCGGTCACGATAGCGCCGCACTTCTACTGGGCCGTCACCGACGACCTGTCGCTCGGCATCTCGCACCGCGACGGATTGTGCTTGAACGGCTGCGGTCGGCCCTACAACGACGTCGGCTTCGACTTGATGTACTTCTTGGCCGGGTCGAACAACTACGAGATCGACCTGCACGCGGGCGCTCCGATCGGAAACTTCGACCCGTTCATGATGGGCGTGCAGGCTGGCGTGCTGGGGCGCGTGAATATCGGCAGCATCACCGCGCTGGTCTTCGATCCTTCGGTGTACGTTGGCTTGACCAACCGCCGCCGCGGCAACGGTCAGGACTTGAACCTGCCGTTCTGGTTCTATTTCCAGGCTACCGACGTGGTCGTGCCGTTCGTGGGCAGCGGCATCGGCGGCCCGTTCGACGGCTTCTTCGACCACCTTGTCCTGCCGCTGGAGGGCGGCATGCTGTTCGATGTCGCGCGCGATGTAGACGTCGGGTTTTCGCTGCGTTTTGACCGCGTAATTGGTCATCACGCCACGGTCGACGCGCGCAGCTTGTACTTCTTGGGGCGCTTCAGGTTCTGATGAAAGTGCCCGGCTCTTTGCGCTCGGTCCGTTCGCTCGGTGTCTCGTCGCTGTGGCTGTCGCTGGTCGCGGCCGCTGGCTGCGCCACGCCAACGCCACCTGTCACTGCCGCTGCGGCGGCACCCAAAACCACTGCCACGGCGCCTGCGCCCAAGCCCGCCAAAGAGCGGCTATTGGTGCTGCTGCGCGCCACCCCTCGGCCGGCGCCCGTGCTCGACCTGCTGCCGCCCGCCGCCCAAACCGTGCTCGAAACGCGTTTGAAGGCGCTGGCCCCCGATCAACGCGAGCAAGTGCTGCGTGGCGATCTAGCGCAAGCCGTACCGCTCTTGCACCTCAAGGCCGGCGGTAGCGCCGCGGGCGCGCTGTTGGCGCTCGCCACCACGCCCGCCGCCATGCAAGAGCTGCCGCTCGCGTTCGAGACCCCGCCGCAGAGCAGCGACGACGAACGGCGCCAAGCCGTACAGCTGGCTCACGATCTCGCGGCGCGCGCCGCGCAGCATTTCCTGCGCGACAGCGTGCTCGATTTGGCCAACACGCCTGCGGCCGAGCTGCCGCCGTTGTTGGGCGCGCTCGAGCGCGCGGCCGGCGCCGCCGAGCGGCCCGATTTGACGCGTTTGGTGCTGGAAACGTGGGCCGTGGTCGAGCCCAGCGCGTCGGTGCTCGGGCGCTTGGCTGCCGCGTGCGCGTTCGATCAAGACGACAAGTGCTTTGCCGACGCACGCGGCGCCGTCGCGCCCGGCGCCCCCGAACAGGCCCGCCTACAGCGGTTGCAGCAAGCACTCAAAGCGCGCACCAGCACGGACCCGGTCGTCAAGGGCTGGGCCTTGCTCGAGCTCGGGCGCTACGCCGACGCGCGCCTCGCGCTCACGCCCCTGCTGAGCAAAGCAAAGACGGATCTGCGCGTGGGGGCGGCGCTGGCAATCGTGGCGTCGGGCGGCACCGCGTGCCCTGGCGTGCAGCCGCAGGTTGGTTCACCCCGTTTGTGTGCCGACGCTGTGGTGGTGCGGGCCGGCCTGACGCCAGCGCTCACCGACATGGATCTGGCCTGGCAATCCGGAAAGGGTCGCGACGCTGCTTCGGCGGAGGCGTACATCGGCCTTGCGCACGTCGTGCCTTGGGTCACGTCGCTCGCTCGCGCTTCCGACGCCAGCACACTGGAGCGCGATTTCGGCGAGCGCTACCAAGCGCTGGCCAACGTGCTGCGCGAGCTGCCCGAGCAGAAGCCGCTCGCCGTGTTCGCGGCTGCGCTCGCGGCGGGCGTGACGGCAGGGCTGCACATGCCGCACGGCGAGCGCCCGCAGATCGACTCGAATCGCAAACAAGAGCTGTGGTTTGCGGCGCTGGGCGTGGAAGCTCCGGCGCCGCGCTTGGCGGTGGGCGCCGTGCTGGCCGCCGATCAGCCTGTTTTACAGCTGTTGCCCAAGGCCGCGGCGCAACCGCTGGTCGGCGCACGCGCGGGCCTGTTGGCTTGGGAAGCCATCAGCAGTCCGGAGCCCAGCGTGCTGGAAGCCGCCAAAGCCGCGTTGGCCGAGCAGCTCACGCTCGCCACCAAGGGCAGCACGGAAAGCGCTAGCGCGGTGCTGCTGCTTGCCGAGCTGGAAGCCGCAACAGCGCCCAGCGAGCGCTCGCACCGCGCGCTGGCCCAGATCGCCGGGCAGCTGATCGGCGAAGCCTTGCCGCCCGATCTCGCGCTGCGCGCCGTGTTGGACGCCGCCGGTGCGCTGGAGCGGCTCGGCAGGGGCGCCGAAGCGCTCGGCGTTTTGCGCAAGGCCGCCGAGATCGAGTCGTTGCCCGGCCCCGCAGGAGACTTGCTGCTGCTGATCCGCGCCGAAAAGCTGGTGCTGGAATGGGACGCCAAGAAGGACCCTCAGCGCAGCGCTCTGAGCAAGGCGCTGGGCGCGTTGCCGGCCGGCTCGGCGCCGCCTGCGATTGCGTTTGCGCTAGGCGCCTGGGCTAGCCCCAAGGTGTTGCGCCAAGCCAAGCAGTCGCCGCGCGCGCTTTTGGACGCGCGTCTGGGCGCGCGCGCCGCCGAGCTGATGGTCAAAGGCGCGCTGCGCGGCACGCGCGTTTCGCTGCGCGTCTCTTACGCCTTTCAAACCGGCATAACGCCCGAGGTCATGTTCGACCCCATGTTCGTCCCGCTGGTGCGGCCGGAGCTCATTCAGAAAGCTCTTTGAGCGAAGGGGGGCTGCCAAAACGATCGTCGATGTTCCTTCGCCAGCGCCATCAATCGTTGCACCTGCGAAACGCCCTGTTAAACTGGGCTGTGCTCGATCGGTGGCTGACTGGGTGCGTGGTGCTGGCGCTCTCCGCCTGCGGCGGCGTGGTGCGTTCATCTCCAAGTGGAGACGCGGGCAGCGCGCCGACGGCTGGAGGCGCAGCGGCGACGGCTGGCAGCGGATCGATCGAAGGGGGTCGAACCTCGAGCGGGGGCCTCCCCAGCGCTGGCACCAGCAGCGTGGGTGGCCAGGCATCGATGCCTGTGCCGTGTGGAAAAATATTTTGTGCCGCCCGCTCGATTTGCTGCAACGCCATCTGCGGTATCTGTGGCGCCGCTGACGGCGTGTGTCCCAACATTGGGTGCATGCCGCCGGTGCAAGACGGCTGCGCGTCCTTGTCGACCGCACCCAGCGTGCTGTCGTGCGTGCAAGAATATGGCAAACCGACGGATCCGCTCGAGGCGGTGACGGTGTCCGCGCCGAACGCCCAGATCACGAGCGAAACTTCGGGCGCGCTAAAGGGCGGCTGTCTCGAGTCGCTGCTCGAGCCGCTGGCGAACGGACCCGAGTTGTCATTTCAAGCTATGAGCTGGATCGTCGCTGACGGCGTTCGGAAGTGGGACGTCGAGGCAGTCGTCGAAGGCAACAAGATCCCGAGTCTGGGCAGCGGGCAAAAGGTGAGCTTGAGCTACGTCTACCAGTTCGGCGGTTTCGGCCCGACGCGCCGCGAGCTCAGCCTGGTGACGCAAATGAGCGCATCGCACGGCGTCTGGACCGCTGAGGGCGGTGACCTTCCCAAGCTCGGCAACATGCCGCTCTCGCTTGCGCGCGGCAAATCCGTGTGCACGACCAGCGAGCAGTGCGGCAGCTACGATCGCTACGATATCCGCGCCACTGATCCGGTCAGCATGAAGGTGCTGACCGTCTCACACGGGCAGACGGCCACGTTTGGACCGTGGGCGATCGTGCACGGCGGCTACGAGGAGCAAACCTCGACGAATTCAGCGTGCGCCGATTGGTTCGTGTCCGACGTGCACGTCGCAATCCTTGGTTCGATGTAGAGCTCGGACGCGAGCTCCCGTTGGGACGTGCGCGCGCCTTCGGCATGGATTCAGCTAGCGAATTCGCTCACACATTGGCCCGTTACTTCACCAGCGCCTTCGAGCGCGAGCAATCCGCGCTGAACAATCGACCGAGCTCGCGAGCAAAGCTTTCGTCGCGAACCAAAAGCGCATTCTCCTCCAGCTCGTGCAGCGAGAGCGGGTCCAGGTTGATCGACCCCACCAGCGCCAGCTCGTCGTCGACCAGCATGGTCTTGGCGTGCATCATCGACGACGTGTATTCCCAAACCTTGACGCCCTGATCCATGAGGTCGCCGTACTCCATGTGTTGCGCCCCGAACGCGGTCTTCGAGTCGCCGTTCTTGTACGGAGCCAGAACCCGCACGTCCACGCCGGCGCGGGCCTTCTGCTTGATGAGCTCCAGAATGCCTTCCGACGGCACGAAGTAGGCATTGGCGATCCACAGCCGGCGCTGCGCCGAGGCAATCAACAGCTGAATGAGGCGTTCGGCACGTGTCACCACCCCCTGCGAGCTGGCCACGAACGCGGCCGTCGTCGAATCGGCATGAGCCGCGGGCGCGACGGGCTGCGCGAGGCCAAGGCCCGGAAACGCATCCGCCGGGAGGAGTCCTCCTCCGGCCTCCTGCCAGTTCTCGGCGAACGCTTGCTGAGCATTCGTCACCGCTGGGCCCGTGAAGACCACGTTGGTATCACGCCAAGATTCGGCGTGAATGCCATCACCGAGCCAGGTGTCGCGAATCCCAAATCCGCCGGTGATGGCGGTCGTGCCGTCCACGATCACCAGCTTGCGGTGACTGCGAGCCAGCTTGTGGTCGCCAGACGTGGGCCGAAAGATGCGAACGTCGCACCCGGCTTGTAAAAGCGCCGGCGCCACCGTCTTCAAGAAGTCGGGGCTGCCGACGTCGTCGACCAGAATGCGGCAACGCACTCCCGCCTTCGCGCGCGGCACCAGTGCGCCGACCACGCGATCGGAGGCTGCACCCTTCTCCCAGATGTACATGGCGATGTTCATGGAGCGCTGAGCACCGGAGATTTGCTGGACGAGCGCGTCGAAGACTTCGCCATTGGGCAAAAGCTTCACGTCGTGCCCCTCGGCGAGCCGCACCCCCAGGCTCTGGTAGAGCGCGAGCGAAAAATCGTCGCGCGAAGAAGATGACGCAACGCGCAGCTGGAACGCGCCCGGGTCGGGTTGCTGCGACCGCGTAGTCAGCCACCAGGCGCCTAGACCGAGAAGGACGCCGAGCGCGCCCAGGGCCAACGCGATTCGCGGGTGCCTGCTGAAGAGCGAAAAAGTGGTGGGCTTGTGTCGTTCGCCGAGACGGAGCTTCAAGGCTTGACCACCGTCTCGACCGCTAAGGCCTTCATGCCTCGCGTGAGAGCAACCGATGTGCCACGACAAAACACGGCTAATTTCGCGCGCTTTTTTCAACAGAAGCGCGCATTCTTGCCCCACCGCGCGATTTGCCCCAGGCCAGCCGCGTCGGGTTGCCGCCCCCGCATGGGGAGCTGGCTGTTCCCCGCGCTCGTGCTGCGGGTGCCCCTACCTCATTCGGAAAGCTCTTTGACGAGGTCGAAGCCCTCTTCGAAGCGCTGCTTCTGCTGTTTTAGGCTTTCCAGCAGGGCGCGGGCTTCGGCCAAAACGTCGGCGGGCGCGTTGGCGACGAAGTTTTGATTCGAGAGGCGCTTCTCCATCACGTCGATGTCTTTGCTGACGCTCTTCAGGCGCTGTTCGAGGCGCTCTTTTTCCTTGGTGGGGTCGATGTGGCCCTTCAGCGTGACGAGCACCTCCACGTCGCCGGCCACGTTGACGGTCGAGCCGCGCGGGCGCTGGGCGGAGGGCGCGGCGATGGTGGGCGCGCCGTCGGTGCTGGCCAAGAACTGAATCAGGCGGCTGTTGTCGCTCAGTACCTGACGTACCAGTGGATCAGCGCTGCGCAGCTCGACCGGCACGCGCTGCGAGAACTTGATGCCGTGCTCGCTGCGTACGGTGCGGGCGCTCGAAATTGCTGCGGTCAGCCAACCCATGTCGCGCTCGGCATCGGCGTCGGGGCGGCCGTCGGCGGCCGTTGGATAGCTAGCCAGCGCGATGGAAGCCGGGTGCCCGGCGGCTTTGGGCAGCAGCTGCCACAGCTCTTCGGTGATGAACGGCATGTACGGATGCAGCGCGCGCAGCACAACTTCCAGGCAATGCACCAGCGTGGCGCGCGTTTCGGCTTGCGCCTCGGCGCTGCCGTCGGTGAAGACGGGCTTGGTCATCTCGACGAACCAGTTGCACAGCTCGTCCCAGAAAAAGACGTAAAGTGCCTTGCTGCCGTCGTCCAAACGGAACTCGTCGATGCCGGCCGTGCTGCCCGTCACCGCCACCGACAAGCGCGACAACAGCCAGCGATTCAGCAGCAGCTTGGGCTCTGCCGGCGGCTTGCCCGTCGGCTTCTCGTCTTTGATGTACGTGAGCGCGAAGCGCGTCGCGTTGTACACCTTGTTACAAAACTTGCGGTAGCCGTCGACGCGCGCGGGCGACAGCGCAATGCGCTTGGCCTGCGGCGAGTAGCTGCACAAAGTCATGCGCAGAGCGTCGGTGCCGTAGGCCGAAAAGCCTTTGCCCATCTGCGCGGTGGACGGGTAGCTCTTCTTGAACTTGGTCAGCGCCTCGGCCAGCGGCGCGTCCGGCACGGCCTTCTTCACCACGTCGTCGAAGGTGGCGCCGTGGATCAAATCGAGCGGGTCGAGCGTGTTGCCCTTGACCTTGCTCATCTTGTCGCCCGTCTCGTCCACCACCATGCCGTGCAGGAGCACCCGCTTGAACGGCACTTCACCCATGAAGTGCAGGCCCATCATGATCATCCGCGCGACCCAGAAGAAGATGATGTCGTAGCCGGTCTCCATGTCGGCGGCCGGGTAATAGCGGGCCAATTCCGGCGTTTTTTGCGGCCAACCCAGCGTCGCGAACGGCCACAGCTGCGACGAAAACCAGGTGTCCAACACGTCCGGATCTTGCACCAGCTTGGCGCTGCCGCACTTGCCACAAGCCTTGGCCGCGTCGTCGCGGGTCACCGTGACGTGCGCGCAATCCTGGCAATGGAAAGCCGGAATCTGGTGGCCCCACCACAGCTGGCGCGAGATGCACCAATCTTGAATGTTGGTCAGCCAGTACTCGTAGGTCTTCACCCACTCTTCGGGCACGATTTGGATGCGCCCGTCGCGCACCGCCTGCAGCGCTGGCTCGGCCAGCGGCGCCATCTTCATGAACCACTGCGTCGAGATCATCGGCTCGACGATGCTGTTGGTGCGCTGTGAACGTGGCAGCGTCATCTTGTGCGGCTTGCTGCCGCGCTCGAAGCCCAGCTCGGCCAGGCGCTTCTTCACGGCCTTGCGAGCCTTGAAGCGCTCCAGCCCCGCGAACTCGCCGCCCTGCGCGTTCATGGTGCCGTCCAGGTTGAAGATGCTCAGCTCTTCCAACCCGTGGCGCTTACCCGTCGCAAAATCGTTGAAATCGTGGGCCGGCGTCACCTTCACGGCGCCGGTACCGAAGGCCATGTCGACCAGCACCGCGTCGGTGATGACCGGCACCTCACGCTCAACGAACGGATGCTTCAGCTTCTTGCCGTGCAGGTGCTTGTAGCGCGGATCGTCCGGGTGCACGGCCACCGCCGTGTCGCCCAGCATCGTCTCCGGTCGCGTCGTGGCTACCACCAGCTCGGTTGCGCCCGCCGCCGGGTCGGCATCGATCACCTGATAGGCGAACTCGTACAGCTCACCCTGCACGTTCTCTTCGATCTCCACCTCGAGATCACTCAGCACCGTTTGCGACTCGACGTCCCAGTTCACCAGCCGCGTCGCGCGGTAGATCAGCCCCTCTTCGTAGAGGCGCACGAAGCACTCGCGCACCGCGCTCGAGTACTCGGCGTCCATGGTGAAGCGGCTGCGCTCCCAATCCGCCGAGCAGCCCAAAATCTGCATCTGCTTGGCAATGCGCCCACCGCTCTGCTCTTTCCACTCCCACACGCGCTTCATGAACGCTTCGCGGCCCAGCTCGTGGCGCGTCTTGCCTTCACGCTTGAGCAGGCGCTCCACCACGACCTGCGTCGAGATACCGGCGTGGTCGATGCCCGGCTGCCACAGCACGTCGTAACCCTGCATGCGCTTGTGCCGGGTCAGCACGTCTTCAATCGTGGCGAACAGCGCGTGCCCCATGTGCAGCGAGCCCGTCACGTTGGGCGGCGGCATCGGAATCACGTACGTCGGCTTGCCGGCAACGTGCCCCGCGCCCGCCTTGAACACGCCCAAATCCAGCCAGTGCTTGTACCAGCGCGGTTCTACGTCAGCGGGCTCATAAGCCTTCGAAAGCTCTTCCATGGCAGGCCCGCGCTATAGCACCGCCGGGCAGGGACGGAATGGGCTGCCACCCCGCAGCCCCCCTCGCAGAAACTATCGTACCGGAACCAGGCCAAGGCCCGCGGCTCGAGATTCACAGGGAGGCGGGGAAGCCCGCGAGTTTTTTTGGCGCCAAGCCGGGCCGATCATTGCGTAAACCTGCTCGGTCCGTACAAGCGGAGCGCCCTGCTACAGCGCGAGCTCGCGCAAAGCGCGAGCCACCAAGAGGTCAACCGACCTTGGAAGGAAAGATCACGATCCGCGATAGAGGCAAGGCCCGAGACAACTCGGCGAGGCCGAGCGCCCGCCGCGCCTCAGGTCAGAAGGATCGCGCGAGGTCAGGGCAAGGCGCGGAGGAGAACGAGACCTACTCCCGCGTGAGCCGCGTGATTTCTTCTTTGATCATGGCCTCGGCCAGGGTGGGAACGACTTCCCACACGACCTTTTCGACCACTTCGCGCGAGAGGGCGAGCACGCCTTCGACCTGAGCGGGGGTGAGCCCGAGGCCGCCCAGCTTGTTGGCGAACTCGGCGTGGGCGCCGTTACCGGCAGGCGCCGCGACTGCGGGCGCGGGCGGTGAGTACGCCTGCGTGCCCGGTACCGTGGGGGCGCGTGAGCCGAAGGGCGATGAGCCACCGACCGGCTTGGGCGGGGCGACGGGCACGGCGGCGGCTTGGGGCGGCACCGGGGTGCTGCCGTAAGCCAACGTCTGTACGCGCTGGCGTTGAGGCTCCGGCGCCTTGGCGGCGACGGGTTGCATCGGCACTGGCGCGGGAGCCGCCACGGGAGCCGGTGCGGCCGCGACGGGAGCTTGCGCGCCCCGCTTCGCCAGCGCGGTGATCTTGTCGATCATCTGCTGGGTGTCGAAAGGCTTGTCGACGAAGTCGTCGGCGCCGGCGGCAGCTCCGCGCGCCTTGTCGTAAGGCTGAGCCTTGTTCGACAACAGCACGACCACCGTCGAAGGCGAGGCGCCTTTGATCTGGCGGCACAGGTCGTAGCCGTTGGTGCCTTCGAGAGCAGCATCAATGAGCGCCACTTGCGGGTGCTCGGACTGAGCCTTGGCCACCGCATCGGCGGCGTCGGCTGCAACCACGGTCTTGAAGCCTTCCCCAGCAAAGGTGATCTCGATCACCTTTCGCATCGTCTTGCTGTCGTCGACGGCCAGCAGGGTGGTGGTCACGCGTCCTCCAAATGAGCGGGCACGGTCATGAAACTAGTCCGGATTTTTGCCGGATCGAAATCATCGGCGTCCATCCGAAAACTGTCAAGGATTTCGCAGACCTCCAACGGTCGCGCTTCAGTAAGTGGAGGCTCGGGCGGATTTTGGGACAGGTTTGCTCTGGCCGCTCGTGGCCTCTGCCCCGGCTTGTCTCCCCGGTTTGTCTCCCTGGTTCGCCTCCCTCGTTTGTCTCTCTGGTTTGTCTCCCTGGTTTGACTGGGCTGGGTCACCCGAGCAAATTTGAAACGTGAGCTCTCTGCCCAAGCGCGCGCGGTCGGTTCTGTACGCCGCCGTCACCGAGTTCATCGCTTCCGGTGAGCCGGTAGCCAGCCGCACGCTGACCAAGAAGTACGGCTTCGAGCTCTCGGCGGCCACGATCCGTAACGTGCTGGCCGACTTGGAGGAGGGCGGTTACCTCAGCCAGCCTCACACCTCGGCCGGTCGCGTGCCCACCGAAGCGGCGTACCGACTGTTCGTCGACGCCTTGATGGAAGAGCGCCAGCTGACCGGCGCCGAGCGCGCCGACATCAACAGCTGGTTCGAGGCGCTGCCCCCCGGCACCGACCTGTTGCGTGAGGCCGGGCGTCGGCTGTCGCTGTTGTCGGGTGCGCCCGCGCTCTTGGTACGCGCCGGTAGCGCGACCCGCACGCTGCTCAAGCTGCGCTTCATCGAGACGCGCCCGGGCGAGCTGCTGGCGGTGATCGTATTTTCCGACGGCACCGTCGAGAACCGTTTTCTCAGCTTGGTGCAGCCGGTCAGCGCCGCCGAGCTCGAGCGAATCCACAACATGCTCGAAGAGATCGTGGCGGGCCGCACGCTGGTGGCGGTGCGCGAGCATTTCGTGAGCGGCCTGCGCGAGCAGTCGGACGAGCTAGGTGCGTTGACGCAAAAAGGCCTGTCGCTCGTGCGCGCCGCCGCCGAAGGCGCCGGGCGCGGCTTGACCATCGAAATCGAGGGTCAGGCGCGGCTGCTGGAGCGGCCCGAGTTCGGCGACGTCGAGAGCGCGCGTGAGCTTTTGCGGGTGTTGGAAGATCGGCAGCGCCTCATCTCGCTCTTGGACTCGGCGCTCGGGTCGGACAACGTGCGCGTCTTTTTGGGTGAAGAAGCGGCCCAAGCCGTCGGCGCCCCCGTCAGCGTCGTGGCCGCGCCCTTTCGCGACGACGACGGTGAAAGCGCCGGTGCTCTCGGCATCATCGGCCCCACGCGCATGGACTTTCCGTTCGTCGTCCCGCGCGTCAGCGCCGCCGCCGATGCCATGAGTGCGGCGCTGACCAAGTTGCAGGGCGCTAAAGGTCGAGACTGAAGCGGTAGGGGTCGGGGGTCGGGGGTCAGGGGTCGGGGGTGGATGCGAGCTGGCGCTCGCTCGTCTTGCCAGCAGCTCCGCTCGTCTTGCCAGCAGCTCCGCTCGTCTTTGCCACCAGCCTCGCGCGTCTCGTCACCAACTCCGCGCGTCTCTCCCTCCCTCTCCCCCCTAACCCCTCCGCCGACTAACCCCTAACCCCCGACCCCTGACCCCTTCAAGCCGCCAACTGCTCTATCGCCCCACGAAGCGACCAGGCTATGCTGGGTGGCCATGGTGCAGGTGCCCCCGCTCAAAGGTGCTGTGGAGGAGCGCGCAATCGATCGCGCGCTGTCGCTGGCGCTGGCCGAAGACCGCGAAGGAGCGCTGCGTATCTCCGCGGCGCTGCTCGAGGATGAGCCGCTCTCGGCCTTCAACACCTTCGTGACTAGTTGGCTCCTGGGAGCCTTGGGGCGACCTGCCGAGCTGGAAACGGGCCTGCGGGCCTCCCTGGAACGCGCGGTATTCGACGGCAACTTACCGTTGGCGATCGCCGCCTACGCGCTGTTGCGCGACGCCCAGCTGGTCGCCGACGACGGGTTGGAGAGCATGGCGGCCGCCTTTGCCAAAGGCTCGAGCCGTATTTCGGACAAGCGAGGCGCGCCACCGCAGATGGCGTCGGCCGCCAAGGAGCCCCCGCCCTTCGACGCCGAGCTGAGTGGTGACGAGCTGTTGAAGCGCGCCGCCGAGGTCTTGCAGGCCGCCAAAACAGCCCAAGACGAAGCCAGCTTGAGCGCGGCATCGGCTCAAGTTTCACCGCAGGTGCTCTTTTCGGCGCTCGATCCAGAGAGCTTCAAAGCGACCGTGGCGGTGTTCGAGGTGCGCTTCGTACCGGACGAGCAAGCGTTGGTCGACGAAGGCAGCGTCGGCAACGAGGCTTTCATCGTGGCGCGCGGCGAGCTGGACGTCTCGAAGAAGGCTTCCACTCCCGGCGGCGCGCCGCTGGCGTTGGCGCGCTTGGGCAACGGCGCGCTGTTCGGCGAGATGGCGCTGCTGTCGTCGGCGCCACGCACCGCAACGGTTACGGCTTGTCGGCCCAGTGTGGTCTTGGTCGGCAGCAAGGGCGCGCTCGATCGCGTGGCCGCCAAGGCGCCCGAGGTGGGCCGAGTGTTCGCCGAGTTTTGCCGGCGGCGCATGCTCGACAACTTGGTGCGCACCAATTTCATTCTCAAGTCGGCCAGTCCCTCGGAGCGGCCCGCGTTGATCGAGCGCTTCACCGTCAAGCAGTTCAACCAGGGCGAGCGCATCGTGGCGCAGGGCTCGCCCCCCGACGGCTTGCACATTGTGGCGCTAGGCGAAGTCGCCATCGTGCACAACGACGGTAAGGACCCGACCCTGGTGGCGCGCCTCGGTCCAGGTGAGGTGGTGGGCGAGGTCGCGCTGATCTTGCGCCGGCCGGCCATTACCGACGTCGTGGCGCACCATCCGACCGTCACGCTGTTCTTGCAGCGAGACCGCTTCTTAGGGCTGGCCCGCGCCCACCCCAAAGTCTTCGTCGAGCTGTACGAGCTGGCCGTCCACCGCGACCAGGAGACCGCCACGGCCGCCTCTTCGGAGGCCGCCGAGAGCGAAGACTTCGTCTTGGTCTGAGATGGCGCCGGTCGGCCGCTGATAGGCCCGCCTGAGCGATTTCGTGGCGGCTTTCACCAGGCCTTGACCGCTTCCCGGCCGGCAGCTAAGTCCCAGCCACCATGAAGAGCCGCTTGTTCAGTGTTTTCGGCATCCTGCTGGTCAGCCTCGTTGGCGTGGCCGCGCCGCGCGCCGCCCAGGCCCAGGCCAAGATCGCCGTCGTCGACACCGAGCGCGCGGTGATGGAGACCGAAGACGGCCTGCGCGCTCAAGCGACGCTGAAGAAGCTGTTCGACTCCAAGCAGCGCGAGCTGGACAAGAAGCAAGAGGAGCTCGTCAAAGAGCGCGAGGACATCGAGAAGCAGCGCGACGTGCTGAGCAAGGGTGCGTTGGCCAAGCGCGCCGACAAGTGGCAGCGCGACATGATGCAGCTTCAGCAGAAGTTCGTGGAGTACAACCAGGACATCCAAAAGAAGCAGAGCGAGCTCACGCAGCCTGTCTTCCAAAAGACGATGAGCATCATCCGTCGCCTGGCCACGCAAGAGGGCTTCGACGTGGTGGTGGACAAGAAAGCCGTCCCGTACGTGCGCAGCGACTTGGACGTCACCGACCGCGTCATCACCATGTACAACTCCGGTGCTGGTGGCGACGCGGCCGACAAAGCCGCGCCCGCCGCGCCTGCCGCTCCGAAGGGCCCGGCGCCGATGGCGCCGCCCGTGCTCACGCCGCCCAAGGCTCCCTGAGCTAGGGGGTTCGAGAAGGGGGTGCGCGATGGCCAACCTCAAATCCAAGCCGCTGCGCATCCAAATCTCCAAAATTCTGGAGATTTTGCCGCACCGCTATCCGTTCGTGATGGTGGACCGCGTGACCGAGATCGTGCCCGGGAAATCGATCCGCGGGCACAAGATGGTCAGCTACAACGAGCCGTGGTGTCAGGGGCACTTCCCGGGGCGACCCATCTTTCCCGGCGTGCTCATCGTCGAGGCTTTGGCGCAGATTGGCGGCATCTTGGCGTACGCCTCGGAGCCTTTCGATACCACCAACAGCCTCATGTACTTTTTGGGCATCGACAAAGCGAAGTTCCGCCACACCGTCACGCCCGGCGACAAGCTCGACCTCATGGTCGAGGTCCTGCACCATCGTTCCAACGTCTGGAAGCTCCGCGGTGAAGCGACGGTGGATGGGACTTTGTGCGCGTCGGGTGAGCTCTTGGCTTCGATCGTGGATCGGGAAGCCTAGCGGGACCTGTCTTGTTCTCGGCCGGGCCGAGCGCCGATCGCGCTTCCGGTGGCGATCGGCGCAAGCCACTCCATGCAAGGCATGGAGGAAAACAAGAACCCAACTACAACGAATCTACGAAATTAATATCGTTGATAGTTAGCGTACGCGCGCCGGCTGCGCTGCTCTGCACGCCGATTTGCACCTGAGTGACGTTGGAGAGCTCGAAGTCCGGATCTCCGACGGTGGTGTTGAAGCAGCTAGTCGGGGTCGTGAGATCGACGCTATAGGCTGGTCCGCCAGCGACGGTGAGGTCCCACTGACAGCCTTTCTTGGCGCCGTCGGCCAACACGACGATGAGCTTCGTCGCGGCGCCGCCCGTCAGGGTGGCGTTCAAAGAGAGAGACTCGTACGAGCTCAGGTCGATGCCGCCTGGCAGGTAGGTCCCGGCGGTCTGGAAGGCCAAGCGTCCGTGTTGTGAAGCGCCGGTGAACGTGAAGGCCGCGCTGGAGCTGGTTTCCGTGTACGTCTCGCTGGTGATCAGCTGCGGCGCATCCAGAAAGGCAGCGGTCAGCGCAAACGCGAACCACGGCACGCCACGCAAGGTAGCTCCGCCGTCGGCGCCGTCAGTGCCATCGGTGCCCGCTGGGCCTTTCAAGCTGCCGGTCTTGGTCCAGCCGCCGGCGCCCTTGGCGTACAAGTCGCCCGTCGCCGAGTCGATGTACACGTCGCCCTCGTTGCCCAGCCCGGCGGCAGGTGCACCCGCACCGCTGCGCACGCTCGAGCCGTTGGTGCCGTTGGTGCCGTTGGTGCCGTTGGTGCCGGGGTCACCCTTCGGACCAGCAGGCCCGCCGCTCAAGTTGGTGATGATGGTCCAAGCGCCACCCGCCTTTTGGTACACGTCGCGCGTCACTGTTTCGATGTAGATGTCGCCGTCCGCGCCCAAGCTCGCGGCGGGCGCTCCGGTTCCCTTGAGGATCGCTCCGCCATCGGCGCCGTCGCTTCCGTCGGTGCCATTGGTACCGTTGGTACCGTTGGTACCGTCGGCGCCGTCGGCGCCCGTTGCACCGGTCGCGCCCGGAGCGCCGTCCTTCCCGTCATCGCCGTCTTTGCCGTCTTTGCCGTTCACACCGGCAGGGCCTGCGCTGCCCGGGGCACCATCGGCGCCATCTTTCCCGTCGCTACCGCCGCAGCCCACGACCATCGTCAAAGCCAAGACCGTCCAGATATTTCGCATGTTGTGTCTCCTCGTGAATCCGCACCGCGCCAGCCCCGCGCCACCCAGCGCATACCGTATTTAACCGGGCATCTTCGGCGATCCGCCCCACCCGTTTCAACCAAAACGGGAACCAGTTCCGCAACTAGGCGCAGCCCCACGTAAATCCGCGCTCCAACGCTACGCCCCCTCGCGCATGTCTCCTCTTGGTCTCGAGTTCGGTCTCGAGCCGTAAGTTGCCTGTACAAAGCGAGCTCGCGCAAAGCGCGAGCCAGGATCACCTTACCCGACCTTGGCACCAGCAGATCTCGATCTGCGATCGAGACGAGGCCCGGTACAAACTCGGCGAGGCCGACCGCCCGCTGCACTTCAGGTCGAGCGCATCGCCAAGAGCACTACGCGAAGCGCGGAGGCGAACAAGACCAAGCCCTACTTAGATTCAAACAAGTCATCGAAGACTCTGTCAAACTCGTCGTCGTTCGCGGCGCGAGCGCTGCTGTGAGGCGTCGGTGCCGGCGCGGGCATGAGCGCTGCGATGCGGTCCGACACGCCACGGTAACCGGGGTCGCGGCGGGCGATCTTTTGGAAGTAGTAGAGGGCGTCTTGGTTCTTGCCCTTCATCTCGTAGACGTTGCCGAGGTCGTAGTAGAGGCTCATCTCTTGCTCGACCGTCTTTTGCGTGGCCGAAAGCGCCCGCACGTAGGCTTCGGCGGCGCGGTCGAGCTGGTTTTGCTCCAGGTAGATCATGCCGATCATCGCGAAGCACATGCATTCACGGGCGGCGTCGCGCGCGGCGGTCTCGAACTCGCCGACCGCGTCGGGCAACAGGCCCATCTCTTTGTAAGCAACGCCCAGGTCGTAATGCGTGGCGCTGTCGTTGTCGGCGACCTGCGCTTTGACGCCGGCTTTGAATTTCTCGAACACCTGGTCGACGTCGATGTCCTGCACCGACGAAAGCATCTGCCGCGCGCTTTCGGCCGCAAAGCTCGCGGGCGCCGGCTCCAGGGCGTCCAGCGCCTCGAGTGACTGGGCAACGTCGTACTGCCCGGTAGGCTGATCGCTCAGCTTGGAGCGCTCTTTGGTCTGGCTTTCGCCCGAGCTGGCGAGCTGTGCGTCCAGCTCGCTCAAGCGTTCGAGCACCAGCTTGTGGTTGGGTGTTCGCCCCAGCTGCTCGAGCAGAATGTTCTTGGCGTCGTCGTACAGGCCGCGCGCCGCGAAGAACTCGGCTTCGTCCAGCACGTCCTCCAGGCCTTCGTAGCTGGGCTCGGCGACGGCCGCCGCCGCGGCAGGCGCGGGCGGCGGAATGAAGTCTTCGACGATCGAGATTTCTTGCTCGTCTTCTTCGTACTGAGCAAGGTCGGTGATGTCAGTGGTCTGCTCGCCACCGATGCCCAGCTCGTCGTCAGGCTGCGATGACAGCGGGAAGCTGGGCAGCGGCTCGTCCGCGCTGGGCCCGCCGAACGGATCGTCCATGGCCGACAGCGAGCGCTTGCCCAGGCTGCGACCAGGTTCACTGTGCATGGCCTGCTCGACCGATGCTTCTTCGAGATCGTACGAGGGGAGCGGCTCGTTGGGATCGAAGCCGTCCGGCTGCGAACCGCTCACGTCCGGCATGTCGTGGGCGCTGCGCACGCGCGTGCGTCCGTCGTCCACCTCTGCGGCGTACGGGCTGGAGCCGCTGGCGAGCTGCTCCCAAAGCAACAGCGCGTCGTGATTTTCGGGATCGACCTCGAGCACCTGGGCCAGCAGGGCTTCGGCGTGCGCGGAGTTGCCGCCTTCGAAATGCAGCTGCGCGACGTTGATCGTCTCTTGCTGCGCCGCTTCGCGTTGGCCGGACTCCAGCAACAGCTCCCGCAGCTTTTCGCGAATCTCGAGCGAGCGCGGGTCAATCTCCAGCGCGATGTGCAGGGCTTCGATGGCCTTGGGATACAGGCGCAGCTTGCGAAAAGACTCGGCGTCGACGATGGCCTTGCGGGCGTGGGCGCGCGCGTCGAAAGAGCTCGGGTCGTTCAGCTCTTCGGCGACCTCTTGCTGGTCGTCGACAACGACCACGTCTGGCGCGCTGGCCATGTGCGGGCGCGGCGCTGGCAGCTTGACCTGCACCGGCGCCGCCACGTCGAAGTTTTGCGAGTCTTCGATCAGCTCGACGTCCGAGTCGGACAGCGAAGCGTGCGAAGAGTCGACGGGCCGCTGCGATTGCGGGGCGGGCATCACGCTGTCGAACGCCGCGACCTGGTCGTCGCTGGGCGCGACCTGGCGCAAGTGGCCGAGCAGCTGACTGTACAGGTCGGTCTTGTTTTGCTCGCGCGCGAGGCGAGCCATCTCTTTGTAGACCTCGACCGCCTTCGCTTCTTGACCGATGAGCGTGAAGGCTTGCGCGAGCAGGCCGAGGGTCTCTAAGTCCTTCGGATCCGCTTGGAAGCAGATCTGCAGTTTGGACAACGCCTGCATGCCGTCTTCACGGGTAGCGCGGCCCAAGTACAGCTCGGCTGCCACGCGGGCGAAGCGCGCGTCTTGGCGGAAATGCAGGATGCGCTCGACCACCTTGAGCGCGTCGTCCGAGCGCTCCAGGTTGAGCAGCAGCTCGGCGGCCGTCCAAAACGACTCGATGGCCTCGTCGAGCGATTGAACGCGGCAGCAGGCCTCGGCCAGGCGCAGGTGGGGAAGCGGATTGCCCGCGTCGAGCTCCACCATCTTGCGGAACACCTCGATGGCGTCCCGATCGCGACCCGCCCGCTGCAGGCGCGTCGCCACTTCGTCCCAGGCCGCCAGCGCGTCGCTGGTCAGGCCCAGCTGGGTGTAGATATCGGCCAGCTTGGGCACGATGTGCCCGTAGCGGTCGGCCAAGTCGGGCGCGTGCTTCTTGATGAGCTCGCGGATCTGCTTGTAGACCGCGATGGCTTTGAGCGCGAAACCCTGGGCGGCGTAGAACTGGCCGACCCGGTCATAGGTGGCAATGGCCTCGGGGTAGGCGGACAGGCGCGCCTGAAGATCGCCAATCTTCAATAGCGTGCGTGCGTCGTTCGGATCCTCCTGAACGATCCTCTGGTATTCCACGATCGCCCGGTCGTACTTCTTTTTCTCGATGTACTTCTGGGCAGCCTGGAGAATCTTCTCGCGCTCGATAGACAAGGCTTCTGCTCGGATGAAGGATTTCGGGGGACGAGCCGAAATACCAGGCTCCGAGGCGCCAAATCCTACGAACTTTCGCGGGGTTGGTCAAGGTGGGTAGCGCGCTTCGCAGCGCACTTGGGCGGCCGCTGACGTGCTACATTTCCTCGTAAAGTGCTCAGCCTTGCCGACGTCGAGCGCGCGCAGGCCCGCATAGCCGGGAAGGTGCGGCGCACACCGCTCAGCGAGAGCGCGGCCCTGTCGCGGCTCACCAGCTGCCAGGTGCATCTGAAGCTCGAAAACCTCCAGTTTACGGGGTCTTTCAAGGAGCGCGGCGCGGCCTCGCGCTTGCTCGGTTTGAGCGCCGAAGAGCGCGCTCGCGGTGTCATCACCGCCAGCGCTGGAAATCACGCGCAAGCCGTGGCGCTCCACGCTTCACGGCTCGGGGTTGTGGCCACGGTGGTGATGCCGGAGGCGACCCCGCTCGTAAAAGTCCAGGCTACTGAAAGTCACGGGGCTCGCGTGGTCCTGTCCGGCACTGGCTATGACGCGGCGGCAGAGCACGCCGCCAAAATCGCCAGTGAAACCGGCGCCGTTTACGTCCACCCGTTCGACGACGTGGACGTAATGGCCGGACAAGGCACCATCGGGCTCGAGCTGCTGGAGCAACTGCCCGACCTGGACGCCGTGATCGTGCCGGTGGGCGGGGGCGGGCTGATCGCCGGCATTGCCACGGTGCTGCGTGCGCAGCGGCCCGACGTGCGCATCATCGGCGTCGAGTCGCGCACCTTTCCCGGCATGCGCCGCGCACTGGAATCGGAGCTGCCCGCCTCGCTACCGCCGGCCGCTTTGCCGGGCGGCAAAACCATCGCCGACGGCATTGCCGTGCGCCGGGTCGGGCAGCTGACGCGGCAAGTCGTGAAGGCCCTGGTCGACGAGATCGCACTGGTCGACGAAGAAGAGATCGCCGAAGCGATTTTGCTGCTGCTCGAGCGCGAGCGCACGGTGGCAGAGGGCGCGGGCGCGGTGGGGCTAGCCGCGCTGTTGCACCGCGACTTGGGCTTGGCCGGCCAGCGCGTGGTCGTCGTGATTTCGGGCGGCAACATCGACGTGAATTTGGTGTCACGGGTCATTCAACGCGGCCTGGTGAAGAGCGGCCGGTTGTGCCGCTTGTGGATCACCGCGAGCGACGTCGCGGGCATGCTGCACGAGATCACCGGCGCGGTGGCTCGGGCGCGCGCCAACATCGTCAGCATCGAGCACGACCCGGCCTTTTCGGGCGTCGAGCTGGGCCAAACCCGCGTCGAGCTAGTTATCGAAACCAACGGACCCGAGCATATTTCGGCCGTCGAGGCGGAGCTGACTCGCGCTGGCTTCGAATTCCAAAGGGCTTGAACGACCCCCCTTGATTGATGAGGCCAGGGGTACAATGATCCCCTCGTGCAACCAGACTCCAGCTCCGCCGGTCTCGGCGCCTACCGCGCGCCATTCGCGGCCGGAGGCCCCGTGGCCATCGACGAAGCGCTGTGCGCGCGCCTTCTGGCCGTCGCTCTGTCGAAGGGCGGGGACTACGCGGACCTGTTCTTCGAGTACCGCGCAGGCGGTGGCCTCAACTTCGAAGAGGGCATTCTGCGCAGCGCCTCGCGCGGCGTCAGCCTAGGCGTGGGGGTGCGGGTCCAAAAGGGTGACGCCACCGGTTACGCCTACGTCGAAGACCTGGAATTCGACGCCATGAAGCGCGCGGCCGAGACCGCGGCCCGCATCGCCGACGGCGGAAAGACCATCGAGCCCGTGCGGCTCGAGCGGCGCGACGTGGCAGATCGCTACCGGCTGGAGCAAACCACGCTCGACGTTCCGGGCGCCGAAAAGCGCGACCTGCTCGAGCGGGCCAGCAAGGCCGTGCTCGCCTTCGACTCTCGGCTGATCAAGGCGTCGGCCTCGTTTTCCGAAGAAGTGCGCGAGATTTTGATCGCCACCAGCGACGGCCGCTTCGTGCGCGACTTCCAGCCCATGTTGCGCTTCGGCATCAGCGCCGTGGCCGAGCACTCCGGCAAGCGTGAGTCGGGGCGCAGCGGCGGCGGTGGGCGCATGACGCTCAGCTACTTCGCCGGTAAATCACCCGAAGATCACGCGCGGATCGCCGCGCAGCAGGCGCTGGTCCTGCTGGACGCGCGCTCGGCGCCCGCGGGCCAAATGGAGGTCGTTTTGGCCCCCGGCGACAGCGGCATCTTGCTGCACGAAGCCGTGGGTCACGGCCTGGAAGCGGACTTCAACCGCAAGAAAACCAGCAACTACAGCGACCGCATCGGCCAGGTGGTGGCCAGCCCGCTGTGCACGGTGGTCGACGACGCGACCGTGCTGCAGAGCCGCGGCTCCATCAACGTGGACGACGAGGGCCTCACGCCCGAGCGCTCCGTGCTGATTGAAAACGGCGTGCTGCGCGGCTACATGCAGGACCGTCTCTCTTCGAAGCACTTTGGCGTCACCCCCACGGGTAATGGTCGGCGCGAGAGCTTTGCCGCCTCGCCCATGCCGCGCATGACCAACACCGTGCTTTTGGCCGGCCCCAACGACCCCGAAGACATGGTTCGCAGCGTAAAACGCGGCATTTATGCCAAGACCTTCGGTGGGGGGCAGGTCGACATTTCCAACGGCGACTTCGTTTTCTCGCTGACGGAAAGCTACCTGATCGAGGACGGCAAACTGACTGCACCGTTGAAGGGCGTGAATCTTATCGGCAATGGTCCCGAAACACTCCGCGAGGTAAGTGAATTGGGTAACGATGTGGCTCTCTCCGACGGCAACTGGACTTGCGGCAAAGACGGCCAAAGCGTCCCCGTCGGTGTGGGCTGCCCAACCATCAAAATCTCACGGATAACCGTTGGCGGCACTGAAATCTGAGCATTCCCGAGCCAAGAGCTTCGTAGCGGTCATCGGTCATGGACCGATGCTCGAGCGCGAGGAAGGCGCTTCATCCACGTTGCGCCAACTGGGTGCGACGGTAAGAACGCTCGACCTGTGGGATGACCCGGTCGAGCTCATCCAAGAAGACGACGACGAGCTGGAAGTGCGCCCCCGCGCACTGGTTTTCGAGGCGCTGGATCGCCCCGACCTCGCCGTCGCTGCCCTCAGAGCGGTACGAAAGGAACCGTACTTCGACAACGTCGGCGCGATCATTGCCGTAACAGTCGGACAGATTGCGCGCATCGACCCCTCCACGGGTTTCGATGATTTCGTGCTTCACCCGTACGTCCCGGAAGAGCTGTACGGGCGCATCCGGGCGCTGGAATGGCGCCGGAGCGAGTTCGCTACCGAAGAGCGCCACAAGGTGGCCGGCATCGTGGTCGACAAAGCGGGCCACGAGGTCTTCGTCGACGGGCGCCCGATCGCGCTCACGGCCAAAGAGTTCGCGCTCCTGGCCTACCTGTGCGAGCGGCGCGGCAAGGTATTGTCGCGCGAGCACTTGCTCGCGCGGGTTTGGGGCAACCGCTACGAAGGCGGTCCCCGCACCGTGGACATTCACGTGCGGCGCCTGCGCGCCAAGTTGGGCGACGCCTTGCCGCTGGAGACGCTGCGCGGCTCCGGTTACAAGCTGCGCGCGCCCGACTCCGACGAGAAGGCAGCGCGCGAAGCCGAAGATCAAGAAGAAGACGAAGAAGAAGATCTGGAAGAGGCCTGAGGTCGGCGCTCGCCGCGCAGCTCAACCGAGCAGCGCGGCGATCTGACCCAGGATTTCTTCCTCTTCTTCTGCGACTTCCAGGTCGCTCAGCAGCAGCTCTTTGACCGCGCGTAGCACCTCGGTGCGGCGCGCTTTGAGCAGACCCAAGTTGGGCGGCAAAAGCGGCGCGCGGCCGGTCAACATCGCCTGCAGGGCCTCCAGCTCGCGCGCGGGCAAGCTGCTGCGCCGCGCAAAGGCCAGCAGCGCTTCGGCCTCGGCCGGTGCCACCTCGTGATCCGCAAAGGCTACCTGGAGCAGCAGCTTCACCAGCTCGGACGCGAACACGCCGTCAGGGATTCGTGATTCCGACACCTGGTGAGGTTACACCCTCAGCGTATCCGGTTGCTATGCCTGTCGAGCTGCGCGCCCGAGTCGTGCCAGCCCGGAACGGTGATATACGGGCCCTGCAATGGCCGAGAAGATTGGCGTGCTGTTCATCCAATCGCACGAGGGGTTCGGCGCCGACGCCGTGATCCACGCCCACCTGATGCGACACCTGGATCGCAACAGGTTCGAAGTGCACGTTGCCTGCACGGCGGGCGACGGCGTGACGCCCTCGCGCCCTTTGAAGATCTTGCGCGAGATACCGGGGCTGCGCGTGCGGCCAACGCATTTCGCGCCCGGCTTACGCGGTCGCAGCCCGAGCGCGCTCTGGCAGGGGGCGCTGGCGGGCCGGCATTTTCCCAAGGACTTCGCCGATTTGCGCCGGTACGTCCGGGCCAACCACATCCGCTTGATCCACAGCGGCGACCACCCGCGCGACTGCGTGTATGGCGTCATGCTCGGCAAAACGACGCCGGCCAAGTCACTGGTGCACGTGCACGTCAAATGGGCGAGCCACTACAGCGCGCCTGCAAAGTGGGCCGTGCGCTCGGCGGACGCGATCTTCGGCATTTCCGAGTACGTCTCGGGCACGGTGGTCAGCATGGGGCGCCCGGCGCGCGACATCCACACCGTGCTCAACTGCGTCGACGTTTCGCAGTGGGACCCGGAGACGGACGGCAGCGCCGTGCGGCGTGAGCTGGGCATTGCGCCCGACGCTCCCTTGATTGCCTCGGTCTCGCGCCTGTTCAGCTGGAAGGGGCAGCGCGAGCTTTTGCGCGCATTCGCGGCCGCGCGGAAGGAGCTGCCGGCGCTCAAGCTGCTGATCGTGGGCGCGGACGAGCGCGAGGCGCACGTTGGCTCTTTCACCGAGGAGCTGAAGGCGTTGGCCGCCGAGCTGGGCGTCACCGAGCACGTGGTGTTCACGGGCGCGCGCAGCGACGTGGCGCGCGTGATGGCGGCGTGTGACGTGTTCACGCTGCCCAGCTTCGAAGAGCCGTTCGGCTTGGTCTTCTTGGAGGCGATGGCCATGCGGCGCCCGATCGCCGCCTTGAACAACGGTGGGACGCCGGAAGTGGTGGAGCACGGCAAATCAGGCTTGTTGTCGGCGCCCTACGACATTCCGGCCTACACCGCGAACATCTTGACCCTGCTGCGCGACCCGGCGCTGCGCGCGCGCATGGGCGAGCATGGGCGGCGCCGCGTGGTCGAGTACTTCAATGCTCAGCGCATGGCCGCTGACGCGGCGGCGGCTTACGACAAGATCTTGGCTAGCTAGCGCGGCGCTCAGCTGGAGGATTTTTCGCGCTCGGTGCGCACCCAGTCGGCGGTAGCGCGTGCTGGCTTGCGAAAGCGCAACGTCATTTTCCAGGCCACGTACACGGGCGCCAAGGCCAAGTCGAGCAAGCCGCGCAGGCCCGTACCGGAGACCATCCAACCGCGCAGCACGTAGGCCACCACCGACCCGAGCCCCAGCCCGAACGCGATCAGCGAAATGCCGCTGGAATGCAACAAGACCGTGAGCGCCAACGCGGCCAGCCAAGCCATGAACAGCCCCACGGCAATGCGCGACAGGGGCGGAATGAACAAGTCCATCGACAGGTCGAAGAGCACGCGGTTGCGCTCGGCCAAGGCTTTGCCCAGCAGGCGGCGCGCGTGCTGCGCAACCAGCAACTTTCGGCCTTCTTCCCAACGCCTGCGCTGGCTGTTGGCGGCGGCGGACGTCGTCACCATTTCACCGTAAACGTGCGCTTCATCGGCGTAATGCACGCGGTAGCCGGCTTCGCCCAGGCGGATGCCGTACTCCACGTCTTCCACCACCGAGTAGGCTTGGTGTGGAATTTCGCGCAGGAGCTCGGTGCTGAAGCACATGCCGTTGCCGCGCAGCCCGCACGACAGGCCCAGCCGTTCTCGCCCGCGCGAGCGCACGATGTGGAAGGCCCCGAAAGCGATGGCGATCAAGCGCGTGCGCCAGCCGGCGTTGGGGTTGCGAACGGCGTAGTCCGCTTGCGCCGCGCGCGCGCCCAGGTCACGCCGAGCCGCGAACGCGCGCAAGATGTTCGGGGAGATCAAGGTGTCGGCGTCGATCACCACCACCGCGTCGACTTCTGGCGAAGTAGCCGAGAACACGTGGTCCAGCGCGTAGCCCTTGCCGCGGCGCTCGGTGTCGTTTCTGACCATCACGGTGGCGCCCGCCGATGCGGCTTGCTCGGCGGTGTCGTCGCTGCAGTTGTCGGCCACGACCACGACCTCGAACAGCTCCTTGGGGTAGTCGACGGCGAGCAGGCTACGCACCGTTTCGGTGATGCCCGCGCTCTCGTTGTGGGCCGGCACGACGAAGCGGAACCGCCGGCTGGCCTCGGCCATCACCGGAACCCGCAGCTTGGCCGAGAGCAGGGTCGCCAACAGCAGGTAGGCGGCGGCCAGTAGCAGCGGCGTGCCCAGGATTAGCAATGCGATGTCGAGGCCGACAGGGAGCGTCACGAGTTTCCTGACGGTGTAGGGGAGCTCGGCTCGCGCCGCAAGCAACCCGGGAGCGCCAGCCTTGCCGCGCGCCGATAGCGCAAGCTACGATGCGCCCAACGTGCCCCCTTCCAAGTCGAAACGCGCCTCGTTTGCTGGCCTCGGGCTCCTGCGCGCGGCGTCGTTGGCCTTATTGCTTACAGCGCCGCTGGGTTGTGTGAGCGTGGGCCAGTACGTTTGGTACACCGAGCTGCCAGAGGCGGATCGCGGCGCTGACGCCAGCGACTACGTGATCGGCGTCGGCGACGCCATCAGCGTCAAGGTCTACGAGCAAGAAGGCCTCTCGGGTGACGTGAAGATCCGCCGGGACGGCAAGATCGCTTTGCCTTTGGCGGGCGAGGTGGTGGCGGCTGGTAAGCGTCCGCTCGAGCTGTCCCGGGAGATTCAGGCGAAGCTGAAGGAGTTCATCCTCACTCCGCGCGTCACCGTCAACGTCACGGAGTCTCGGCCGATCACGGTCACGGTAGTGGGCGAGGTCGGCACGGTGGGCACGCTGACGATGGACCCGCCCGCGCGGCTGGTCGACGCGCTGGCCAAGTCGGGTGGCCTGAACGACTACGCCGACTCGTCGAAGATCTTCGTTCTCCGACAGTTTCCAAGCTTTCGCCGCATCCGCTTCAAGTGGGAAGACATTTTGAAGAACCAGGGCGGCGCCGCGACGTTCCCGCTACGCACGGGCGACGTTATCGTCGTGGACTGAGTTTAACGGGCGCGCGGCGCTATTTGCGGAAGCGGGCCAACTTGCGCCCGAGCACGCCTTTGATCATCTCGATGGTCGGAGGCTGCACTGCGCCGCTGAACCAGACGCCCGCGCCGTAGGTGAGCAGCGCCGCCGGTACGGCCAAAAAGATGGAGATGGGCTTGGTGACGAGCGCCACCGCGACCATGGCCGCCCCCGACAGCGTCGCCAGCAGCAGCGACTTGCCGAAGCCTCGGTCGAACAAGCCACGCGGCGCCAAGCCCACGCCACACGCGACCACCAACAGCTCGCTCAAAACGAGCGTGACGCAGGTGCCGATGGCGCCGTTGGCCATGCTCTTTTGGAAGTAGGGAATGAGGAACGGATTGCCGAGCAAGCTCACCAAGAGGCAGATGCACTGCACGAGCGTCCACATCTTTTGCCGGTTGGCGGCCAAGATGGTCGTACCCAGCGGCATGCTGAAATAGACCAAGAAGATGAACAGCGACATCACGCGCAAGTGCTCGGTCGCGCCCGAAAACTCGCGTGTGCCGAAGATGGCGACGCCGATTTCGGCGAACACGCCGCAACCCACGGCGGCCGGAATGGCCAGCAACGTGACGCCGTACAAGGCGCTGCGGCTCACCCGCACGAATTCGGCTTGGTCTTCGCTAAAAAGGCGACACAGGGTGGGGTAGAGCGCGCCCACCAACGCGGAAGCAGGGAAAATCAACAGGCCGATCAAGCGCTGCGACACGCTGAACCAGCCGATCACCTCGGGCGGCACCAGCTTGCCCAAGAAGGTGGCGTTGATGTTCGGCCCCAGAGCGATGGCCAGGCTGACGAACACGAACGGCGTGCCCAGGGTCAAGAGCGGCTTGAGCGAGCTCTTCTCGAACTTGAGCGCGCCGATGCCCACCGATTTGAGCGACCGGCGCAGGTACAGCGCCGTGACACCCGCGACCGCGATCTGTGACAGCAAGAGGGCGCGCAGGTCTCCGCCCAGCACCAAGACCGGCACCAAGACAGCCACGCCGAGCAGCTGCTGCGCCACGTGCGCGAACGCTGGAATGTCGGTGCGCTCGAAGCCACGGATGGCGTCTTTGAAGCCGCCCGCGATGGAGTTCAGGATGGCGAGCGGGAACGACAGTGCCACTGCCCAAACCACGCCCCTTTGGTAGCCCAGCACCCAACACAGCACGGCCAGCACCGCCGACACCACGAGTGACGACATGGCGCGCCAGACCATGCTCGTCCCCAGCAGCGCGCCGGCGCGGCTGCGGTCGCGCGCGACCAAAGCCGGCAGGGCGCCCTGCACACCCCACTCCAGCCCCAGTACACCGAAGGAGCAAAGCGTGGTCGCCAGGTACAAGTGACCAAACTCGGCCGGGCCCAGGTAACGGCCGGTCAATGCATTGGTTACTACTGATAGTGGGATTGTCACCGCCTGCGCGGCGGTGAGATAGAACGTATTGCGCACCAACCCCTGTTGATTGGCCGCTGATGCCGGGCCCGTGGTGTCAGAAAGGTCGGACGCTGCGCTCGTCTCGGGCATGAGGCCCGGGACTGCTGGGGCTGCAGTTGGCGACGATTCTGGCGCGGCGGACATGGACAGCTGGGCACCGTTCCACAGCGGCTTGTGCTCGTCTACTCCCGCGGCCGCCAAGCTTTCCGCGCGCGGAGTCCTGTGTAAAGATTCGCGCACTTTGGCCGCCGATACTCCTGATTCCGTCCCGTTCGATCCATTTGCTGGCCCGGCCATCGTCGCCACTGCTCCGACCACCGAGCCACAGCGCGAAATCTGGACTGCCTGCGCGCTCGGTGACGACGCGTCGCTCGCCTACAACGAGTCGATCACCCTCTCCCTGGAGGGCCCGCTCGACCTCGACGCCCTGCGCAGCGCCTTCGACGACCTGGTGGCACGGCACGACTCGCTGCGCTCGACCGTGAGCGCCGACGGCATGACGCTGCTCGTCGGCTCGGCCGCCAGCAACGCGCTCAGCTACGTCGACGAGTCGGGGTTGGACGCGGCGGCGCAAGAAGCCGCTCGTGCGGCGCGCGCCCAGCGGGCCGTGACGACGCCCTTCGACCTGGTAAATGGGCCGCTTTTCCGAGCCGAGCTGGTCAAGCTGAGTGACCAGCGTCACTACGTGACGTTCACCGCCCACCACATCATCTTCGACGGTTGGTCGAACGCGGTGGTGGTCAGCGACTGGGGCGCGCTGTACGGGCAACGCCTCGGCGTCGCTCCCGCGCCCGACGCGGCGCCTTCGTTTGCCGACTACGCGCGCAGGCAGGCCGCCTTGCCTCCAGAGGTCGGTTTCGCCGACGAAGCCTACTGGTTGCAGCGCTTCACGGGCTCACCTACCAGCGTCGACCTGCCGAGCGACCGGCTGCGTCCTCCGCTCAAGACCTTCAGCTCGCGCCGCCGCGACCGGCACCTGAACAGCGAGCTGGTCTCCGCCCTTCGCCGCACCGGCGCCTCTTTCAAAGCGAGCCTGTTCGCCACCTTGTTTGGTGCGTTCAACGTGCTCGTCAACCGGCTGAGCCAACAAGAAGACTTGGTGATCGGCATCCCGGCCGCCGGCCAAAGCCAGGGTGACAATGGCGGTTTGGTCGGGCATTGCGTCAACATGCTGCCCATTCGCAGCAGCGTGCTGCGGACGCAGCCGTTCTCCGAGCTCTTGGGCAGCGTCCGCAGCGTGCTGCTCGACTCGCAGGAGCACCAAAGCTTCACCTTCGGCAAGCTGCTGACCAAGCTACCGCTGCCGCGTGACCCCAGCCGCTTGCCGCTGGTCTCGGTCATCTTCAACGTGGATCGAGCGCAGGGTACGGACGGCGTCGTTTTTCCCGAGCTGAAGCTGCGCGTCTCCAGCAACCCGCGCGCGTTCGAGAACTTCGATCTGTTCCTGAACGCCGTCGAGATCGAGGGCCGGGTCGAGCTGGAGTGCCAGTACAACACCGACTTGTTCGACGACTCGACGATCGAGCGTTGGCTGGCCACTTACGAAACGCTGCTGCACAGCATTACGCGTGAGCCGACTCAGAACGTGGGCTTGCTCGACTTGGTGTCCGACGCAGACAAGCAGCAGGTGGCGTCGTGGAACCAGACCGAAGCGGTGTTCCCACGTGAGCGCTGCGTGCACGAGCTGGTCGCCGAAATTGCCCAGAATAGCCCCGAAGCGGTGGCCTGCGAGTTCCAGGGCCAGAGCCTGACTTACGGCGAGCTCGTGCAGCGCGCGGATGCATTTGCGCGCAAACTGCGCGGATTGGGCGTGCGGCGCGGCACGCTCGTCGGCCTGTGCGTCGAGCGTTCACCGTCTTTGCTGATCGGTGCGCTGGCCATTTGGAAGGCCGGCGGCGCCTACGTGCCGATGGATCCGGGCTACCCGCGTGAGCGCCTGGCGCAAATGCTGGAAGACTCGGCGGCGCCCGTGCTGGTCACGCAAGTGGCCGTGGACAAAGAGTTGGCGCTCAAAGGCGCGACGCTGGCCTTCGTGGAAGAGCCAGTGGGGGACGTTGCGGGAGTTTCGCTGAGCGAAGACGCAGCGACGCCCGACGACGTTGCGTACGTCATTTACACCTCGGGCTCCACCGGCAAGCCCAAGGGCGTGTTGGTCCCGCAGCGCGCGGTCGTGAATCTATTGTCCAGCGTGGCCAAGGTTCCGGGGCTCACGCGCCAAGACGTGGTGCTGGCGGTAACGACGCTCTCGTTCGACATCGCGGTGTCGGAGACGTGGCTGCCGCTGACGCTCGGCGCCAAGATCGTGATGGTCAGCCGCGAGACGGCGTCCGACGGTGGCCTGCTGCGCGAGGTGGTCGAGCAGCGCGCAGTCTCGTTCATCGACGCCACGCCTGCGACGTACCGCTTGCTGCTCGCGGCGGGCTGGACAGGGTCGCCCAGCTTGAAGCTCATCTGCACCGGCGAAGCCATGCCGCTGGATTTGGCGCAGCAGTTGCTGAAGAGCTCGGGCAGCTTGTGGAATGGCTATGGCCCGACCGAAACCACGGTTTGGTCGACGTTTTGGCGCGTCCCGCCGACTTTGTCGCGCGTGCTGATTGGGCAGCCCGTGGACAACACTCAGATCTACGTGCTCGACGAGCAGCGCCGGCCGGTGCCGATCAACGTCCCGGGCGAGCTGTTCATCGCGGGCAGCGGCGTCACGCTGGGTTATTTGAATCGTCCGGAGCTGACCGACGAGCGTTTCGTCGAAGACCCGTTCAAGCCCGGCACGCGAATGTACCGCACGGGCGACGTCGGCCGCTGGCTGCCGAGCGGTGAGCTCGAGTGCATGGGCCGCAACGACAACCAGGTCAAGCTGCGCGGCTTTCGCATCGAGCTGGGTGAGATCGAGAGCGCCTTGGGTCAGCACGAAGCGGTCGGCCAGGTCGCGGTCATCAAGCGCGAAGACCGCCCGGGCGACGCCAAGCTGGTCGGCTACTTCGTGGCCAAGGGTGAGGCTCCTTCTGCCAGCGTGCTGCGCCAACACCTGAAGACCACGCTGCCAGACTACATGGTGCCGGCCAGCTTCGTGGTGCTGGACCGCATGCCGCTCACGCCCAGCGGCAAGATCGATCGCCGCGCGCTGCCCGCCCCCGAAGCGGGCCCGATCGGGTCGGATGCCGAGTTCGTCGCCCCGCGCACAGCCATGGAAAAAACCATGGCCGACTTGTGGAGCGCCATGTTGGGCGTAGCCCGCGTGGGCGTTAACGACGATTTTTTCGCGCTCGGCGGCCATTCGTTGCTGGCCTCGCAGATCTTGGCGCGCTTGCGGCGAGATCACGGCGTGCAGCTGTCTTTCCGCAAATTCTTCGAGGCGCCCACGGTTGCGCGGCTGGCCAAAGAAGCCGAAGCGGTCGCGGGTGACGCAGGCGCGGTGCAGGTCCCGCTCGTGCGTCGCGCGCCTGGCACGCCGGTGCCGCTCTCGCTGGCCCAAGAGCGCATCGCGTTGATGGAGCAGATGCACCCGGCGCAGCAGACCACGCACAGCTTGCCTGCCGCTTGGCAGCTGACCGGTCCGGTCGACTTGAGCTTGCTGCAAGCCGCCCTCGACATCCTGGTACAGCGCCACGAAACGCTGCGCACCACGATCGCTCAAGAAGGCTCGCAGCTGCAGCAAAAGGTGAGCCCCAGCGCCAAGCTCGAGATCGAGTCGCGCGACCTCCGCTCCGTGCCGGCACCCGACCGCCACGCGAAAATGATGGAGGACATTCGCGAGCGCACGCAGGTGCCGTTCGACTTGAGCGTGGGGCCGCTCTTCCGCTCCGTGCTGTATCGCCTCGAAGACGAGGTGTTCGTTTACTTCACGCTGCGCCACAACGTGATCTGGGACGGCTGGTCCTACGACGTGTTCCTGGCGGACCTTTGCGAGAGCTACGCCGCTTTGGCCGAGAGGCGCGCGTCCAAGCTGCCGGAGCCGCCCGTCACCTATGGCGACTACGTCATTTGGCAGCGTGAAACGCTGAAGGGGGCCGAAATCGCGCGGCAGCGCGACTGGTGGCACAAAGAGTTGGCGGACTCGCCGCTCGACCTCCCGTTACCTTACGACTTCGCGCGGCCTACGCGCATGAGTTACCGCGGCGGCACCATCTTGGCGCGCTTCAGCAAGGAGCAAGCGCAGGCGCTCACGGCCTTGGGCCACCAAGCCAACACGACGCTGTTCATGGCGTTGTTCACCGCTTATGCGGTGCTGCTGCATCGCCACACGGGCAGCAACGACATCTTGGTCGGGCTTCCGGTGCGCGGCCGTCAGCTGCCGGAGCTCGAGAACCTGATCGGCTCGTTCACCAACACCATCGTGCTGCGCGCACGCCTGAACGGCGAAGAGTCGTTCATGGATTTCCTGAAGCAGACGCGCGATCGCGCGCTGGACGCCTTCAGCAACGAGCAGCTTCCGCTCGAAATGCTGCAGATTCGTCCGCCCGTGGTGCGCGCGCTGTTCTCGTTCCAAGACGCCCGGACTCGGCCGCTCGGCATGGGTGGCATCACGCTGAAGCAAATCGACGTCGAGCCGCCGGCCGCGGCCAACGATTTGATGGTTTGGATGGTCGAACGGCACGACCACCTGATCGCGGTCGTCAATTACAGCACCGAGCTGTTCACGCCCGAGACGATTCACCGGCTGGTGCGCAGCTTCACCACCCTGGTGGACGAAGTGGTCAAGCACCCGGAGCGCAGCCTTTCTCGCTTGAACGTGGTGCACGAGCAGGACGCGCAAGCGACCCCGCAAGCTGGCGCGGGCCAAGCAACGCCGCTGCTCCCGGAGCTCTTGGCGCGGCAAGTGCGGGAGCGCCCGAGCGCCGTAGCCGTGCTGCGCGGCGAGCAAACGACCAGCTACGCCGAGCTCGACACGATGAGCAGCGCGGTGAGCTCGGCGCTGCTTTCTGCGGGGCTCCAGCCGGGATCCGTGGTGGCCTTGTCGTCGCCGACGAGCGCGGCGCAGGTGGCCGCAGTTTGGGGCATTTGGCGTGCCGGCGCGTGCCTACTGGCGCTCGATCCCAAAGCGCCCAGCGAGCTTTCACGGAAGCTCGCGCAGGCGGCTGGCGCCAAGTTGCTGTTGCACGCCGATGACGTAGCGGCGTTGGACGGCATCCCGGCGGTGCCGCTCCTCACGGCGCTCGCGGCGCCCGCGCAAAGCGCGCCCACGTTGCCTGCCGACGCGGCGGCTTGGCTCCGCGTGCTGTTTGGCGCCGAGGGTACGGCTACCACCACGCGCGTCGACCACGCGCAGCTCTCGGCGGCTGCGCTGGGCTTGGCGCAGCTCGTGGGCTCGAGTGACGGGCGGCTCGCGGTCGGGCTGGCTCCTTCCTCTGACTCCTTCGCGCTGGAGATCGCGCTGGGGGTTGCGGCGGGGCTGAGCTTGGCCTTGCCACCGCCGGACGCGCGCTTGGACGAGGTGCTGGTCGACAGTCTGGCGCAGCCTGGCTCGGCCGACGTTGCGCTGGCGTGGGCAGGCGCTTGGGCCGAGCTCCGCGCCGCTGGTGGCAAGTTGCCGCGCGTTGCGCTGGTGCTCGGAGACGTCTCGAAAGACCTGGCCGCTTCGCTCGAGACCGAAGCGACGCGCGCCATACGGCTGCGCGTGCTCGAAACGACTGGTTTTGCGCTGCTGCACGAAGCGGGCACGGTCGGCTTGCCCGGCACGTTGAGTGGCAATTTGGTGGGCTCCGACGCGGGCGTAGTGCTCGACCGCGTGGGCCAAGTCAGCCCGCTCGGGGTGCTGGGCGATTTGCACCTCGTGCAGGGCGGCAAAGCCCAGCCGAGCGGGCTTCGCGCGCGCCGGCTGGCTAGCGGTGCGTTGGAGGTGGCCAACGGGCCGAGCGACGCGCTGGAGCTCTCCGGGCACCGCTTCGCGCGCGCGGCGGTGTCGCGCGGCATCGAGCTGCATCCGGCCGTTGCCACCACCTACGTGGCCGTGGAGCAGCCGAGCGGCGTCGCGGGGCCGCGGCTCGTTTGCTACGCGGTGCCGGCCGTCGGCGCGTCTTTCACCGAGACCGAGCTGCGGCGTCATGCGCGCAGCACTTTGCCGGCCGCGTTGGTTCCGCACGTGTTCGTCGAAACGGCCGAGCTGCCGCGCGACGCGCAAGGCCGTGTCGACGCCGCGCGCTTGCCCTCGCCGTTTGCGGCTCCGTTGGCCGCGTACATTCCTCCGCGTACCCCGTCGGAGCAACTGCTGGCCCGGCTTTTCATCGAAGTGTTGGGTGTGCCGCGCGTCGGTGTTCACGACAACTTCTTCGACTTGGGTGGGCAGTCGCTCTTGTGCTTGCGCGTCATCGACATGATCGAGCGCGAGACGCGACGCCGCATGAGCCCGCGCATTCTGTTGCTCAACACGGTCGGGCAAGCAGCTTCGGCGCTCGACCAGCTGCAGGGCGGCGCGCCCAGCGCCGAAGCAGCTCCCAAAAAGGCCGAAGAAACGGGCGTAGCGGGCCGCGTGTTGAAGGGCCTGCGCGGGTTGCTGGGCGGCTAGCGCTCTCGACGGCCGTTGCCGAGCGGTTCGTCTCGCCCGTTACTCCGCCGCGACAGGGCAGAAAACGGGCGATGTCGGCCTTGGCGGAGCATTGGTTACAGGGTGCGACAACGCCCGCCTTTGGCGCGATCACCCAAGCGACGCTACGCTACGAGGTTGTCTTACTCGTTACATTCGTGGAAGTTGCCTCGCAAGCTGCTCGCGCTGTTCGCGACGCTGGCAGTGGGCTGGTCTGGGTGCTCGTTCCCCGACTACGCGGTCTTGGACAGCCCGCTAGCCCAAGAGCATTGCCTGAACCGTCAGAAAGACGGCAACGAGAGCGACTACGATTGCGGCGGGGCCTGTGAGGCGTGTGGAACCGGCCAGACTTGCTTGTTGCCCGCCGACTGTGACTCGGGGGTTTGCCTGGCAGGCACGTGCGCGTCGCCCAGCTGCGCGGACGGCGTAAAAAACGGTCGCGAGTCGGACGTCGACTGCGGCGAGGCCTGCACCCCGGCACGCTGCTCCAGCGGCAATGACTGCAATTTCAACGAGGATTGCAGCAGCTTTCGCTGCCAGGACGGCACGTGTGCGGCCGCCACGTGCAGCGACGGCCTGCGCAATGGCGCAGAGTCGGACTTGGACTGCGGAGGGCCCAGCTGCCACCCCTGCGAGGTTGGGGCCAGCTGTGGCGCTGACCCGGACTGCTCGACTCGCATCTGTTCGGCCGCGCGCTGTGCGCCGCCGTCATGCCGCAACGAGCTGCTCGACCCGGGCGAGACGGACGTCGACTGCGGCGGAGCCACCTGTGGCGCGTGCGTTGGTGGCGCCGACTGCAAGGTAGCCAGCGACTGTTTGAGCGGTGGCTGCGCTGGCGGAATTTGCGACGCGGCCAGCTGTAGCGACCGTCTGCTGAATCAGGCGGAAACAGACGTCGACTGCGGCGGCTCGGGCTGCGCTTCGTGCCCGGTGGGTGCTGCCTGCGCGGTGGGCGCCAATTGCCAGAGCGGGGTCTGTGCTCAGCAGCTCTGCGCGAACCCTACTTGTAGCGACTTCGTACAAAACGGTAACGAAATAGGCGTCGATTGCGGTGGTACGTGCCCGGCCTGCCCGACAGGCGCCGTATGCAGGAGCGGGACGGACTGCGCTAGCGGCATTTGCAGCGCAGAAGCCTGCGCTCCGGCGCGTTGCGACGACGGCGTCAAGAACGGCAGCGAAAGCGACGTCGACTGTGGCAAGGGCTGCAAGCCGTGCGAGCTCAGTCGGGTCTGTTCCGGCAACGACGACTGCGCGAGCGGCGCGTGCGATAAACGCTGCGTCAGCAGCGTGCGCGTCGAGCTACGAGCCGGCAACGCCGAAGCGATGCCGATTTGCATTCAACCGTGCTTCAACTTGGTCAACGAAGGTAAAAGCGCGATGGCCCTGAAAGCCCTGTCCATCCGCTACTACTACACCAAGGGACAATCTCAAGGTGCGGAGAGCTATGGTTGCTATTGGGTCAACACTGGCGATTGCAACCAAGTAGCACCGGCTCTCTTTACCGATCTCAACCCGCAGCGACCCGGCGCCAACCGCTTCGTGGAGCTACGCTTCACCGACGCGGCCCAACCGCTAGCCGCGGGCCAGTCCTTCACACTTCAGGGTGGATTCTGCCTACCCGATGGCAAGCAGTTCACTCAAGCCGACGACTACTCTTACTCGGGCTCTGATACTTACCAAACGAGCACGAAGGTAGTCCTGCTCAGAGACGGCGTGCGTATCTGGGGTCAGGAACCCTAGACGCGCCACGCCGAAACCCAACAGCACTGCCGGTGACGACCCGACCTCGGATCAGCTGACTTGTACGTATTTGCCAGGCGTTTCGGGGTGGGGCACGAACCACGCCGGGTTGCCTTGCTGATCGCGGCCCAGGCGCGCCCCCGCGACGGGCGGCTGGTTGACGTCGAGTGACGGAGCCTCGCCGCCGTTGCCGGGCAAGAACTCGCCGGCTTGCATTTCGCGCACCGAGTCTTTGAAGGCTTTGACGATCTGCGCCACCTCGGCATCGCCGTGGGCCATCGTGAGGAAGCAAGGAAAGCCGTCCCAGATGTGGATGCCGAGATCGCGCAAGTAGCAGAACAAGAGCTCGCCGTACGGCTGCGCTTCGGTGAAGAAGGTCTTCCACAGCGAGCTGAAATGGCGAATTTCGACCGGCGCGCCCACCGACTTGAAGAAGGCGTTGAGCTCGTTGGCCATGGCGGTCGTGCGGGCGTTGATGCGCTCCTGCAAGGCCGGGCCGTTCTCCTTCATGATGAGCAGCGCCTCGTGCACCGCCGCCATCGACAGCGGGTGGCGCACGAAGGTGCCGGCGAAGTAGGTGACGCCCGCCGTGGGGATCGAGGCGTCGCCGTATTGCCACTGACCGCCGTCCAGTGCGTCCATCCAGGGGTTGCGGCCCGCCACGACGCCGATCGGCATGCCACCGCCGACGATCTTACCGTACGTGGTCAGGTCCGCTTCGATGCCGTAATAGACCTGCGCACCGCCGGGGTGCGCGCGGAAGCCGGTGATGACCTCGTCGAAGATCAGCGCGGAGCCGCTCTCCTTCGTGATTTTTCGCACTTCGTGCAAGAACGCGCGGGGCTGGAAATCCGGGCGCCGGCTCTGCACGGGCTCGACCAGCACGGCCGCGATCTCGTCGGCGCGCTCACGGATGATGCGCAGCGACTCGTCGGTGCCGTATTCCAACACCAGAATGTTGGCCACTGCCTCCGCCATGATGCCGGGGGCGGCTGGAATCGAGCGCATGTTCTTGGTGTCGCGCACGATCACTTCGTCGAAAATGCCGTGGTACGAGCCGGCGAACGCGACCACCAAGCCGCGGCCGGTCACGGTGCGGGCAATGCGTAGCGCGCCCATCACGGCTTCGGACCCGGTGTTGCAGAAGCCGGCGCGATCCATGCCGGTCAGCTCGCACACCAGCTTGGCGGATTGACCCGCCAGCGGTGTCTGCGGGCCAATCTCGACGCCGCCGTCGATGCGCGCCTTCATGGCGTCGTTGATGCGCTTGTTGGCGTAGCCGAAATAGTTGGAGCCGAAGCCGTTCAGCGCGTCGACGTACTCGTTGCCGTCGAGATCCCAAAGCCGGCAGCCCTCCGAGCGCGTCGTCACGATCGGATAGATGATCTCTTTGATGCGCGGCTTGAAGCCCGTGACGACACGCGGATCGGCGTGACAGGCGCGGTGCTCTTGCGTGTGGGCCTTGGAACCGCCCGTCTTGCCCACGTAGCGCGCGGTCAGCTGCTCCAGGCGCGCGAGCTGCTTCGGCGTCATGGCGTCGCTTTGCTTGTGGATGCGCGCGATGGCTCCGAACGCCTTCTTCGGGTCGTAGCCAATTTGGCCCTTGTTGACGTCTTCGACGCTGGCGATGTAGTTGCCGTTACCGCTGCCATTGCCGTTGGTCGGCGCCGGGGCCACAGCCGCAGGTGCCGCGACCGGAGCCGCCGCGACCGCTACGGGAGCGGGCGCCGCGAGCGGCAGGCTGGCTGCCAACGGTGAGCCAGCCACCAACGCCAGCTGTTGCTGCAACAGCGTGAGCTGAGCCATCTGCAATTGCAGCAGCTGCTGCGTGACTGCCATCGACGCACCGCCGGCGCCGGGGGCCGCGAAGGCCGCCGGTAGAGCGGGCATGGTGAACGGCAGGGCCGCGGGCGCGGCGGCAACGGCCACCGGTTGCGCGCTCGGGGCAGGAGCCGGCGCTACCGGCGCTGCGGCTTCGGGCGCGAGGCTCTGGTCCAAGTGCTTGGCCAAATCAGCGAAGGTCGTCAGCTCTTCCATCAGCTGTCGAAAGGTGACTGGCACCTTGTAGGTTTGCTTCACCTTGGTGGCCAGCTGTGTGACCAAGAGCGAGTCGATGCCCAGCTCCAGGAAGCTCGAGTCCGGGCTCGTGGCTGCGAAGTTGATGCCGCTCGCTTGCTCGAAGAGTTGCTTGAGCTCTTCGACCAGACGCAGGGGACGGGAACCAGTGGTGGGCTGTAGGGTGCTCATGGGGCTCACTTCAGGGGTTATCGCGGTGGGAATTGAGGGAATTTCGGGGGTGGCGGGGGCCGCCGCCTGCGCCACGGTCGGCGCGTGTGCGGGGGTGGGTTCGAGCCAATGCCGAGTCGGCTCGAAGGCGTAGCCGGGCAGTGGAATGCGGTGGCGTCGTTCGTTGCGAAAGAAGGCCGCCCAATCGACGGGGCTGCCGGAGACCCAGAGCCGCCCGAGCGCGTCGAGCAGCGGCTTCCATTCGCCGTCGTCTTCGGCGCGGTCGTTCAAGCAAGCAATCGCCAGGGGCCGGGGCGCGGTGTCGCCCGGCGCGCGCTGCAGAGCGAGGGTTGTCAGCGTTTTGCGCGGACCAACCTCGAGCAAGGTGTGCGGCGCCGTCTCGGCCAGCGTGCGCAGCGAGCTGACGAAGCGTACGGTGCGGCGCAGGTGGGAGCTCCAGTAACCGGGGTCGCAGGCTTCCGCGTCCGTGAGCCAGTCGCCGGTCGCGGTCGAGACGATGCGCAGCTGCGGCGGCTTCAAGCTCACCTTGCGCACTTCTTGTGCGAACAGGGTGACCGCTTCGTCCATGCTGCGCGAGTGGAAGGCGTGCGAGGTCTCCAGCAGCTTGGCGGCGATTTCCCGCTGGGTGAGCTCCTCCAAAAAGCGCTCGGCGGCCGCCGTTGGCCCCGCTACCACGCACAAGCCGGGGCCATTTTCGGCTGCCAAATCCAAATCTGCCGGCAGGTAACGGGCAACGTTCTCGAAGCTGTCGCGCACGCTGAGCATCGAGCCCGTCGGCATGCGCTGCATCAGCTGGCCGCGAGCTGCCACCAGGCCGAGCGCCGCGTCGAGCTCGAACACGCCTGCCAAGCACGCCGCCACGAACTCGCCGACGCTGTGGCCGACCAAGCTGTTCGGTCTCACACCCCAAGACATCAAAGTCTTGGCGAGCGCGTACTCGATGGTGAAGAGGGCGCTTTGCGTGAGCTCGGTGCGCTTCAGCTCGGCTCGCGCGGCCTCGCGATCGGTCTTTGGATACAGCACCTCGCGCAAATCGCGACCGAGCCGAGGTACGAGCAGCTCTGCGCACTCGTCCACCGTGAGGCGGAACAACGCTTCCGACTCGTACAGGTTGCGGCCCATGTCGACGTACTGCGACCCCTGGCCGGGGAACATGAACGCCAACTGCGGCGCCGTAGCGGCGGCTTTGCCGCGCGCGCCTTCATTTTGCAGACGCAGCTTGGTTGCGGCTTCTGCCAGGGTGCTGGCCACGACGGCGCGCCGCTCGGCCAGGGGCGTACGGCCGCGTGCCAAAGTGTAAGCGGCGTCGGCCAGCCGCAGCTCGGGCTCGTGGGCGAGGTGGTCGGCGAGCCCCAGCGCCGCGCGCTCCAGAGAGCTAGCCGTTTTTGCCGACAGCAGCAGCAGCTGCGGCGCGATGGAAGGCCCAGAAGCGGCCGCGGGCGGCGCCTCTTCGAGAATGGCGTGCGCGTTGGTGCCGCCCACCCCGAACGAGCTCACGCCTGCGCGCCGCGGCTCGCCCGTGCGCGGCCAAGCGCGCGTGCTGTCCACGACGTAAAACGGGCTCTCGCCGAAGGCGATTTTCGGATTGGGCGAGCGGTAGTGCAAGCTGGCCGGCAGCCGTTCGCGCGAGAGCGAGAGCGCGACCTTGATCAAACCGGCCACGCCCGACGCCGCCGTCAGGTGACCGAAGTTGCTCTTGATCGAGCCGATGCCGCAAAATTGCCGATCAGCGGTGTGCCCGCGATACGCCTGGGTCAGCGCCTCGACCTCGATGGGATCGCCCAGCGGCGTCGCGGTGCCGTGCGCCTCGACGTATTGGATGTCGCGCGCGTTGACGGAGGCGTCGTCGAGCGCCATTTGGATCACGGCGGCTTGGCCTTGCACGCTGGGCGCGGTGAAGCTGGCCTTGTGACCGCCGTCGTTGTTGGTGCCAACGCCGCGAATCACCGCGTAAACGTGGTCGCCGGCGGCCAGGGCGTCGCTCAGCGGCTTGAGCACCACCATGGCCGCGCCGTCGCTGAAGAGCGTGCCGCTGGCTTCGGCGTCGAACGTGCGGGTGTGGCCGTCGCGCGAGAGCATGCCGCCCTCTTGGTACACGTGCCCGGCGTGCTGCGGGACCGACACCGCCGCGCCGCCCGCCAGCGCGACGTCACACAGGCCCGCGCGCAATTGCTGAACGGCCGTGGCGATAGCGACCAAAGACGTGGAACAAGCGGTGTGGATGCTGAGCGCGGGCCCCGTCAGGTCCAGCTTGTTGGCAATGCGGGTCGCGACGTAGTCCTTCTCGCTCGCGACCATGGTCGTGAAGGCACCCACGCGGCCGATGGCCTCGGGGTGTTGCAGCACCGCGTTCAGGTAGTAGCTGTTGTTGTGCGTGCCGGCGTAGACGCCCACCACCGAGGTGCCGGCGTTGGGCGCGTAGCCCGCATCTTCCAGCGCGTTCCACGATAGCTCGAGCAACAGCCGCTGCTGCGGGTCCAGCACCGCGGCTTCGGCTGGTGAAACGCCGAAAAAGGCGGCGTCGAACTGCTCTGCGCCGGCCAGCACTCCGCGCGCGGCGACGTAGTTGGGATCTTCGCGCTCTTGCGCGGGCACCGTGGCCAGCGCGTCGGCGCCGAAGGTAGCGACGCTCTCCAGCCCAGCCTCGAGGTTTTGCCACAGCTCGCGCACGGAGCCGGCGCCCGGAAAGCGCCCCGACATGCCGATGACCGCGATGGGCGCGCTCACGCCGAGCTCTCGCCGAGCGACGCGGCGCGCGCCGCTCGTGACGGCGGTTGGATCGGCCAAGTAAGCGGCCTGGCCGGCCACGGTTGGGTATTCGAAAAATTGCACGATGGGCAGCGGCTGCCCGAGCGCGCGCTCGGCGCTGGCCGCGACGCGCAGAGCCAACAGCGAGTTGCCCCCGAGCTCGAAGAAATTGTCGTGCACGCCGATGCCTTGCACGCTGAGCACTTCTTCCCAAATGCCCAGCAGGCGCCGCTCACCGTCGTTGCTGGCGGCGGCGTATTCACTGCTGAGCGCCGGGCGCTCGCTGGTGGGCGCGGGTAGGCTTCGCTTGTCGACCTTGCCGCTAGGCGTTCGGGGCAATGCTGCCAGCGCCACGAACGCGCTCGGCACCATGTATTCGGGCAAGCGCTGCTGCAAAAAGCCGCGCAAAGCTGCCGAGCTCTTGCCCGATTCCAGCACCACCCAGGCCACGATGCGTTTGTCGCCGGGCTTGGGCTCCTGCACGGCCACGGCGGCTTCTTTAACGTCTGGGTGAGCGGAGATGGCGACTTCGATCTCGCCCAGCTCGATGCGATAGCCGCGCACCTTCACTTGGCCGTCGAGACGCCCCAAAAATTGCAGCACGCCACCGGCCAGCTCTTTGACCAAATCGCCGGTCTTGTAGAAGCGGCGCCCAGCGTACTGTCCCGCGGCGGGGCCCAGCGTGACGAAGCGCTCGGCCGTGAGCTCTGGCCGATACAGGTAACCTCGGGCCAGCGCCACGCCGCCCAAGAACAGCTCGCCTTCTTCACCCGCCGGGACGGGCGAGCCGTCTTCGCCGAGGACCGCCAGCTCCACGCGCGGCAGCGCGGTACCGATGGGCGGTAGCGCCGGCCAAGTCGCGGGTGAGCCGGTCAGCTCGTAAGACGTGACGACGTGCGTTTCAGAAGGGCCGTAGTGGTTGAACAGCCGAGCCTCGGGCAGCGCCGTGAAAAGCTCGGTAATGGCGCGCGTGATCTGCAGCTGCTCGCCCGCGGTAATGACCTCGCGCAGGGTACGCGGCAGCCGCCCGTGCCCGACCGCGATATCGGACAGACTTTGCAGGGCGATGAACGGCAAGAAGATGCGCTCGACGCGCTCGCGTTCCAAAAGCTCCAGCAGGCGCAGCATTTCGAGCCGCAGCCGTTCGTCGACCAGCACCAGCCGGCCGCCGCTGCACCAAGTGGAGAAGATTTCTTGAAAATGAACGTCGAAGCTGAGCGGCGCAAACTGCAGCGTGGAGGTCTCGGGGCCCGCTTTCGAGTCGCCCAGCTGCCAGTCGATCAAGTTGTCGAGCGCGCCGTGCACCATGGCGACGCCCTTGGGCTTGCCGGTCGAGCCCGACGTGTAGATGGCGTAGGCGAGGTTGTGCGGAGCGTGGCGTGAACCAAGCCGCGCGGCGTCGCCCTGCGAAAGCTCCGGGCCGTCCAGCTCCAGCTCCAAGGCCGCGCTCACGCCCGGTAGCTCCAAGCCTCGCTGCTTCAGCACGAGCGCGGGGCGAGCGTCTTCAATCATGAACGCGAGCCGCTCGGCGGGGTAACCTGGGTCGAGCGGCAAGTAGCAAGCGCCGGCTTTGAGCACGCCCAGCACCGCCACCATGGCCTCGAGGCTGCGCTCGAAGCCGATGGCCACGACGCTGTCGGGCTCGACACCTCGCGCGACCAAGTGGCGCGCCAGGCGATTGGCGCGCGCGTCGAGCTCTGCGTAACTCAGCGAGCGCTCGGCCAAGGTGACCGCAGTCGCGGCTGGACGCTGGTCGACCTGCGCCTCGAAGCGCTCCAGGAAAGATTGCCCACTCATTTTCGCCAAGCGAAGGGTAGCGCTCCGCGTACGTGGCACCAAGCGTTACCGGGCCACGGCGGCGGCATTTTCGAGGCCTACGCTGGTCGTAAATTCAGCGTCAGAAACGTTTCGTGGGCGGGCTCAGTGCGTGAGCACTTCGAAGAACCGCAGCAACCCTCGTGAGTATTCGGGGCTGGCCTCGGAATAACCGCCGTGGCCGGCCCGAGGCACGACCATCAGGGTCTTGGGCTCGTGCGCGGCGGCGAAAAGCCGCTCGGTCATCCAAGTTGGCACCAGCTCGTCGTCTTTGCCGGTGATCAGGAGTACTGGACGCGGCGCGATTTGGCCGATGACTCGCTCGGGGACTTGCTCGTCCGTCTTCATGCCGCTCACCACCAGCGCCAGACGCGCGGGCCAGCGACGCAGCGCGCCCAGGTGCCGGTACTCCCAGTGCAGGTGCACCAGCGGGTCGGGCGGCGTGCCCGCGATAGCCACGGCGCGCAGCCGTGCGTCTTGCGCAGCTACCTGCGTGACCGTGTGCCCACCCATCGAGAAGCCGAAGACGCCGATGCGCGCCGCGTCCACCCCCGGCTGCGCGGACACCCAGCCGAGCGCAGACGACAACGCGGAGCGCTCGCCCGCTCCCCACTCGATACCGCCGTCGCTCTCACCGTGTCCCGGCCAGTCGAACGCCAACACGCCGAAGCCGGCGCCGCTCAACAGCCGCGCCTCGGGCATGAGGTCGCTATGCTCGCCCAACGAGCCGTGCGTCAAAATCACGGTCGCGCCGTTGCGGGGCGGGGCGAACACGCCGCGCAGCGTCGTGCCCGCTGGCGTGCTGAAGCTCACGTCCGAAAGCCCCGGAATGGCAAAGTCGGCCACGCTGAGGCGCGGTTTGTGGCGCACCGGAATGAAACAGCGCCGCTCGTCGCGGTACGCGCGGAACGCGACCAAGGCCGGATACAGCAAAACGACGCAGGCGGCCAAGCCGAGCTGCACCTTGAGAGACCGCATCCAGCCCAGCATGCTCACGCGCTGCGCCTCAAAGCTCGGCGCCGCGCGCGCGTTCGCCGCTGGACGGTGACGCCGCGGCGCCGCCGAACTCGCGCATCAGCCACGCCGTGACTCGGTCCATCACGCGCTCGCGGTGCTCCACGAGGAAGAAGGTGTGGTCGGCGGAGGGGTAAAACACCAGCTCCAGGCTCTTGGAGACTTCGGGTGCTTTCACGAAATCGTAGAACTGGTCTTCGTAGCCGTAGTTGGTGTCGCCGCCGCTGTAGATGGCCAGCATGCGCACTCCGCGCTCGTGCAGCTTGCGCATGTCCAGCGTTAGCTGCTCGGGCGTCGGGTAGTCGCGCACGAACACCGTCTCGGGGTCGAGGCTGCGGTCGTGCAATGACTCCGGCTCGTTGAAGAGCTTGGGGTACCGGAGGCGCAGCAGGCGTTCCCAGCGGTTGCGGTTCAACAAACGCTGCGGGTATTGCAGGTAAAAACGCCTGGTACGGTATTGATAACCCTCCAGGTAGACGATGCCCACGACCTCGGGCGACTGCACGCCCACCGCGTGCGCCGCGTCCACGCTGGAGCAAAACCCGACCAGCACGAAGCGCTCGAAGCCGCGCTGTTTGGTCAGCGTCTGCATGGCTTCGCGCACGTCGGACAGCTTGCGCTCAGTGTCGGGCCGGGTGTCGTCACGGCTCGCGGCGCTGTCGCCGAGGCCCGAGGTGTCGAAACGCAAGCTGGTGAAGCCGAGGTTCGCCAAGCGCCGGGCCAGATCCACGAACACGCGATGCGGACCCACGTGGTGGTTGGTGCCCACGTTCCAGAACAAAATCGCGGGCACGCCTTCCAGGCGGTCTTGCGGCGAAGGTTCCGTCAACACGCCATGCAGCGTCCCGGACGTGCCGAAAGCGAGGACGCGCTCCGAGCTGCTCATGCGGCGGACACTTCCGTGAGCTCGCTGGCCATCTCGTTCAAGATAGAGCCGGACAACTGCGCGCGCCCCTGAGCTCCGGCTTCGGACTCTTCGGACGCGCGGTGCAACTCGCTCGCCAGGCCCGCCTTGGCGTAGGCCGCTTGTAGAGCCTGAAATGCAGGCTGCGTGCTGCTAGCGAAGATGGCCACCTTCTTGACCGCGCCCGGCAACTCGCCGGTCAAGTCCAAGTCGTTCAGCTCTCTGCGTTGTGGCCAAGGGAACGGGTAGCCCAAGAGCTCGGAGCGGCCACCTCCGCGGCGCTCCGCATGCAGTAACAGCAGGTTGCGCCGCGTGTCCCACATCTCCAGCTCGGCCACGTAGTCGCGGCCCTTCACGACTGGATCCCACAACACCAATCGCTTGGCGTCCAGGCCAGCCTGGCAGGCTTTGATGGCGAGCGCGCCGCCCAAGCGCTTGCCGAGAATCGACAGCTGGCGCGCGCCGGAAATCTCTCGCAGCTCAAGCGCGGCTTGTTGAATGTCCTCGACCCAAGCGGCGACCGAGCCTTCTTCGACACGCCCTGCCGAGTCACCGGTACCGAAGTAGTCGAAGCGCAGGACGTGATGCCCCTCTTGCGCGAGCATCGCCGAGAGACGGCGAAAGCCCCACACCGAGGTCCCGTATTCTTGGATCCCCGGGTAACACAGCAGGATGGCGTGACTGTGACGCTGCGAGCCCCTAGGCGCCTCGTAGACCCCGTAAAGTTTGCGCTTGGAGTCGCCGAAAAACATCGGTTTCATGGACGGACCAGGGAGGCAGGCGAACCACCCACGATATACACACGGTGGGTCGCTGGTGCATGGTGATTTCTGGTGATACCAAACAGCCGTGAGGGATATTTCATCCCCACTGGATCGCGGCTTTTCGCTGCTCTTCGGCTCGTGCGCGGTCGTCCGGGGCGGTGCGTCCAGCGAGCCGCCCGTCGGCAGGCGGCGCGCCCCTTCGGGCGGCGAGAGCACCCGCAAGGCTGAGGTTCATCCAGCTCGTTTTTTGACGAACGGATGACGCTACGCGGGCGAGTGCGAGACGCGCGCCAAACGTGGCCCAGGGCTCACGCGAACTCCTTTGACATTGTCGTGACGCAGCGGTGCAATACCCGATTCCGACGCAGGACGGGCGCGGGCATAGTGAATCTTCGATGAAAGCCGCGGCACCCAGGTGACGAACAAGAACTCAACTTCCTGGGTCAGCAGCATCGCGGCGACGGGTCGAGGTCTCAGGTCACGCTTCGAGTCGGCCGAAGCCAACATCCTCGGCTGGACTCTGTCGTTTTTGGTCGTTTTTGCGACCCTCAAGCTGACGGCCATCGCCTGGTTCCTGAGCCACGGGGTGGACCCGTTCAGTGACTATCCGGCCTGGCGCATTCCGCTGCTGCTGGCGGGTGACCTGACGGCGTCGTGCGGGGTCGGGCTGCTTGCTGGGCTGCTGGCAAGCGCGACCTACCGTTGGCGCGTCACCCGCGCGCTGGCCCTCGTGGTGCGCTGGGCCATTGCCTTCACGATCGTGTGCATCGCTTCGATCAACCTGCGAATCATCGAGGTTTATCGAGCGGTGCTCGACCGCTACCTGATGCTCAAGGTCGGCAACCCCAGCGTCATGAAGGAGTCGATCGTGGCGAATATGGACGCCACCTTCATCTCGTCGATGGTGTTCGGGTTGTGCGTGGTGGCGTTCGGGCCTGGTTTCGTTCGCAAGCGCGTGCCCAAGGTCGGGCTTTGGCGCTCTTACGCGTTTTTCGGCATGGTGGGCGCGACGGCCTTGTTGCCTTTGCTCGGCGCGCGCTCGTTGCTGAGCGGGCGCGAGACGTTCGGCTTGAAGCACAACGCCGTGCTGGCGCTCGCGTTCTCTCCACCCGAGGTCTTTCAGTTCGCCGACCCGCGCGAGAGCTACACCCGGCTCTCGGCCAAGCTGCCGGCAGGTCCCGAGATGCACCGTTTGGTGGAGTGGAGCCCTACGGCTGAACGGGTGCCGGGGCACGCCGAGTTGGCCGGCGACTTCGAGGGTTACAACGTCGTACTGTTGCTGCTCGAGTCGGTCGCGGCCAAGCACGTGAGCCAGGCGACCATGCCGACCATGTACGGGCTCGCGCAAGAGTCGCTACAGTACGTCAGCCACCGCACCAACGCCGTCAACACGTTCGACGCGCACTATTCCATCTTCCGCTCGATGCCGGTGCGCGGCGACGGCTTCGAGATGCGTAAGCTGTACGGCGGCTACGCCACCGATCCTTCGGTGATGGAGGTGCTGTCGCGCGCTGGCTATTCGGTGGGCATGTTCCACGCGTCGTTCTTGAATTTCATCGACACGCGTTGGGTCTGGGAAGCCCCCGGCGAAGACGTCTTGATCGACGGCCACAAGGTCATTTCCCCCAACAAGCCGGGCTGGTCTTGGGGGGCCAACGACTCCGACGTCGCCCAGGCCGCGCTAGATTGGGCGGTGGCCCGCAAGGGCCAGAAGTTCTTCATGGTGTTCAACCCGGCGGGCAGCCACCACCCGTACTTGGCGCCCCGTACGGCCTCGCCGTTTCCGGGGGACGCTTGCTTGCCGCGCTACCACAGCGCGCTCTTTGCCGTCGATCAATCGATCGCGCTCTTGATGGATGGCCTGAAGAAGAGCGGCCTGGCGGAGCGCACGGTCATCATTGGCGTGAGTGATCACGGCGAGCTCGTCGACACCAAAGAAAACATTTGCGGCCACGGTATCGCGCTGGTCGACGACGAGCTGAACGTACCGTTCTTCATTCACGTGCCCGGCGCGAGCGCGGCCGGCAAGGTGGACCGCTTGGAGACGAACCATTGGGACGTCGCCCCGACCCTGACCTCGCTGGTGCGCTTGCCCGCGCCCCCCGCGTGGATTGGCCGGAATCTGCTGGCGGAGCAGGTCACGCGCTCGCCCACCTTCGTTGGCGTCAACTACCGCAAGCACACCGCGGTCGTGTTCGACGGAGCCATTGGCGACCTCAACCTGTCCAATGATCGCATGACTTGGAGCAGCCCCCCCAGCGAGCAGGCCAAAGCCTTCGAGCCGCTGTTGCGCAGCTTCGACGACCGCGTTGGCTTGCATCACGCCTCGCACGTGGCCGCGCCGCCCCGCTGAGCGAGCGCCGCTCAGCGCTTGGGGTGGCCGTACAAGGTGACCGGGTAGCCGAAGGTCAAGCCAACGAAAGCGGCGTAGCCCAGCGGTACGATGCTGTTGCCCTGGTACTGCTGTTGAATGACGCGGGCGCCCGCGTCCAGCGCGAGCCAGTCGGTGCAACGCAGCGTGTTGGTGAACGACGCTTGGTACGAGTCGAACGCGCCCCGGTTGGCTTGCGGTGAGGCGATCGATATGGCGCCATTGCCCGTCAGCGAGGTCGAGAAGCGTTCTCGGCTCCAGCCGACGCTGCCGCGAGCACCGATTTGCGGGTCGACGGTGGCTCGCAACGGGTCGAGCGCCGGAAACGAGTAGGCAGCCGCTTGCGCGCTGAACAGCCCGCGCGCGAGCTTGCCCTGGTAGCTCAGGCCCAGCTGAAAGTTGGGGTACACGCCGTACGCGATCAGCCCGTCGGTTTGGGAAATGCGCGTGACGCTCAAACCAATGCCGAAGTTCGACGCCAAGCGTCGGTCGATGGCGTGTGTCCACAAGGTGCTGCTGAGCAGCGAGCTGGCCAGGTTGCCGCTGGACGCCTTGGTGTGCTGGCCGACGCTAGTCGTGAAAAAAGTGTCGCGCTTGGTGAGCGCCAGGGTGTGCTGCAGGTCACCGCCCACCGTGGTGCCGTGTGTCCTGGGGTAATAGGTCAGCGACGCGTCGTTCATGCCGCCCGCTTGCGTGTAGCGCACGAACGCGCCGAGCTGCAGGCGGCGCGTGACCTCCTGCGCGCCTCGCACCATGGTCGTGGTGGTGGCGTATTTTACGATGCGGTTGTCTACATGCGTTTGTTGCGGGGTTTGGCCGCCCGGGGGGACGCCGTTGCCAGGGGTAGGCTGAGCGCCGTTGTTCGGCTGCGTCGGGTTGGCGGTCGCGCCGCCCGGCGTGGCGCCGCCGTTGGCCGCGCCGTCGGGAACGGTGTCCGGGTTCGCGACGACTGGCGCTGGATTCTGCAGCGCGGCCGTCAGGAAGTTCACTTCACCCCACGAGACAGAGCTGTTCAAGCTCAGCGTGGTGCGTTGAATGCGATAGCTGGTGTCGAGGTGCGCGCTGTGCAGCACGAGCAAGTCGCGCGGCTTCGACTCGAGCGGCGTCACCAGCAGCGAAACGTTGTAGCCCAAGGCCAGCTGGTAGCTTGGCCACTGCAGCTGCAGCACGGCGCCGGGGCGCGTCGCGGCTTCGTAGCGGTGATCTTCGGCCACGACGTAACGCGCTTCGCTGCGATCCTCTACGTTGAGGGTGACGAGCTGCGCGAGCACCGGCGCGAACCAAGGCAACATCGAAATACGCGGGCGAGGCTAGCACGGTCGGCGCCCCTGATCGGCGCCGTGCGTCGCCTGCGGGCCCTACCGGTGCCCGTGGGCGTCAGCCGTGGGCGCGCGCTTCGTGGCCGCGCTTGATGGCCGAGACGATGCGCTCGCAGAACAGGCCCAGGCTGGCCTTCTCTTCCATGAAGCGACGCGCGGCGCGCCCAATCTCGGCAGCTTGCTGCGGGTTGTCCAGCATCCGCCGGATAGCTTGCTTCAGGGCCTCGGGATCACCCGGCGGCACGTAGATTCCGGTCACGCCGTCAACGATGGTGTCGGTTTGCCCATGTGTGCGCGACGCGATGACGCACTTACCCATGGCCATCATTTCCAAAATGGTCGCGATGCCCGTTTGGTAGTGGTTTTGCTTGATGGGCACGACCGCTAGCGCCGCGCGTGAGTAGAGATCGCGCAGCGCGTGGCGCCCGAGCTTGCCCCACTTGACGTTGGGCGGCAGCTCACGCGTCGGCTCCAACTTCTTGTCGATCCACGGGCTGCCGGCTGCGATCTGCACCCGCACCGGCAAGTCTCGCGTGGCTTCGACCAGGCAGTCGTAGTCGCGTAGCAGCTGGCCGGCGGCGCACAGCAAGTCGGGCTCGATGGTCGCGAGGCCCGGTCGAAAGAATTGCTCGTCGGCGTGGTAGTACAGGCGCTCGACTTTGGCGGGCGGCAAGCCCAAGTCACCGGTAGCCAGCTGCTCCTCGGAGGTCGAGTAGACGAGCACCTTGTCGAGCTGGCTGCCGACACCCAGCTTGAAGAACGCGCGCTTCTTCGCCGGAAACAAGGTGTGCGCGATCATGGTGTGCGAGCGCTTGCTGCCCGTCGCCTTGAGCAGGGCCGCCAATGGCAGGCCGATGTCTTCGCCGGTCGTGAAGAAGGCGTCGTACTGTTTGCGCTTCAGAAAGCCCAACATGGCCACCGCGGCCGATGGTCCGGCTGCGCGCGCCGCGAGCTTGACCGCCGGGTGCTGCGAGCTGTCCGCGTCCTTGAAATCCAGAACGTCGGCGTTCAGATCGCGTTTTAGCTCGAACACGTCCAGGCGCGGCTCGCGCTCCGCGGCGATTTGAGCCTTGAGCTCGTCGTCGAAGCGACCCGCGGCCAGGATGAGGCAACGCATGTTTGTCGGCTTTGTAGCCGCAAATCGGTCGGGGCTGCAAATCCCAACGCGAGGGGCCTTGTGGGGCTGCCTCCCGAGATCCGTGGCGAACGCGCTTCTTCGAGCCTATGGTTTGCCCGGAGCACCGCTTGAGCGACCAACGCCCCCCCTCCACCGCCCTGAGCACCAGCCACCAGAACGTCGCTCTGGCTCATCCGTCCCATCTTTGGGCCGACCCAGACTGGCAACGTTTCTGGCTGACGCTCGATCGCTTGCCCTGGAAAGTGCTGACCTTGATTCCCGCGGGCGAGGGCGCCCCGCTCGACTTCACGTTGTCGATGGCGGTCATGTTGTCGCGCACGGGCATGACTCACATTGGCGAGCCGATTCAAGTGGCCGACGGCACGCAGATTCCGCTCAACCAGCTCAACCCGTTTTTGGCCGAAGTGCGCGCGTGCACCGAAGGCGGTCAGCGCGTGATCGTGGCGCTCGCGCCCGCGGGCAGCAACGCCACCACCGCCTCGATCGCCAAGGCGTCGGATGGCGTGGTCATGTGCGTGATGATGGAGAAGATGAAGTCGCGCGACGCGCAGCGCACACTGGACCTCGTCGGCCACTCACGCTTCTTGGGTTCGGTGATCGTGCGGCCCGACGGCAGCATGGCGCCCCCGCCACCCAAGTAGATTGCCGGCCGCTCAGCGCGTCGTTTTGGCGGGCGCCGCTAGCAGCTGGTCGTAGAAGCGCTCGAGCCCGCGCACCAAGCCGGGCCAGCTGTAGCGCTCTTCGGCCAGCCGTCGCGCGTTCGTGCCCAGCCGAGCACCCAGGGCCGGCTCGGCCAGCACGCGCTCGACCTCGTCTGCGAAACCCTGCGGATCATCGGCCAAAAGCGCGTGCTCACCGTGGCGTACGTCGATGCCCTCGGCGCCGATGCGCGTCGAAATGATGGCCTTTTGCTTGGACATGGCCTCGACGATCTTGAGCCGAGTACCGCCGCCCAGGCGTAGCGGGACGATCACGGCGGACGCGCGATCTAGATAGGGCTCGACCTTGTCGACGAAGCCCGTGACCTCGACGTTGGGGCCCTTCAGGCGCAGCATGCTGTCCGGCCCGGGGCCGACGATCCAAAGCTTGGTTTGGGGTCGGCGCTTCAAAATGAGCGGGAAGATCTGCTCCAGGAAGTAACCGATACCGTCCTGGTTCGGGTAATAGTTCATGGCGCCGAAGAACAGCAGGCTGTCGGCGTCGGGAGCAGAGCTTGCGGGCAGGAACTTGTCGACGTCCACCCCGTTGGGCACGACCGAGACCTTGGTCGAAGGCTCGAGCTCACTCAAGATGTTGGCGTCGCGCTGCGACGTGACGGTCACGCCGTCGAAGCGCCGCCAGGCGCCCTGTTCTTCGCGGCGCAGCTTGCGCCAGTCGACGGCCGAGTACAGCCGCCGCGCCGCGCTCACCTCGGCGTCGGCCGTACGCCGAACGATGTCGAACTCGATGTTGTGCTCGTCCAGCAGCGTACGCAGCCGGCCACCTTGCGGCAGCCTGGGGCGGAAGGCCGCCATCTGGCAAAACTCTACCTGGAGCACGTCGAAGCGCCCCGAGTCGATCAGCTGCTGCAGGCGCGCCTGGAACTCGCGCCGCCGGGCGATCAGCAAATGCTCGAACGAGTGCAGCGACAGCAAAGAGCGCGCTTGCAGCAGGCGCTTGTCTTTGTTGTCGCGGAAGTCCATGTCCGGAAAGGTCACGACTTCTTTGCAGTAGCTGCGCGTTTCTTCCAACGAGCTCACGGCAAACTCGTCCGTGGCGTTGAACGAGAGGACGGACAGCTCGTGGTTGGCAGCCAGGCTGCGCATCAGCCCCGCCAGGCGGCGTTGGCCGCCGAAGCGTGGCGGGCTGGGGAGGTAAGGCGTGACGAAGAGCAGCTTCATGACGGTGGTTTACAGATCTCCGCTCTTGAGGTCGGAGGCCAGGCGATCGGCGGCGCGAGCAGCCAGAGTCATGGAGGTGAGCACCGGATTCTTTTCCGGGCCAGTGGTGAACACCGAAGAGTCGGCAACCACCACGTTGGGCACCGCGTGCATGCGGCTCCAGGCGTTCAGCATGCCGAATTCGGGCGAGGCGTGCATGCGGCACGAGCCGCCGTAGTGGTTCGAGTTGCCAGCGGGCTCGACCTTCCAGACGCTGATGCGCGGGCCAAAGCCGGCCGCTCCCAGCATTTGCATGATGGCGTCACGCGCCTCCTCGAGCGGCGGCAGGGCTTCTGGCGGGTGCTTGATGTGCAGCTCCAGGCCGCTTGCGCCGTCGCGACCGCGGTAGCTCGGGTCGGGCGCTACGAAGTTGTCACGCGTGGCCGCCATGGTGCCGAAGACGCTGAAGCCAATGGTGCGTAGCCGCTTGGGGTGGCCGCGCAACACGCTCTTGGCCAAGTCGCTGGCGCTACACCACTGCATGCAAGCCGCCGCGTACAGCGGTAGCTTCGAGCGCGAGAGGGCTTCGCGCGTCACGTAGGCTGCCGGGTGCACCGACATCGGCCGCTCTAGCTCAATCACGGCTTTGCCGATCGGGTGATCGTGCAGGTAGCGGCCGAGCACGCCGTGCGTGTTGCCGAGGCCGTTCGGAAAATCCGCGCTGGTGGACTGGAGCAAGATTTGCGGCGTGTTCAGGGCACCGCCCGCCACCACCACCGCGCGGCAGGTCACGCGTTCTTCCGAGCCAGTAGCGCGGTCGATGAACGTGACCGCCTCTACGCGCCGCTTGCTGGCCGAATACTCGAGCCGCGAGACCCGCGCGCCGAAGCGTACTTTCAGCGAGCCGCGCTTCAATTCTGGCTCGATCAACCGCGTGAAGGCGTTGAAAGGCGTGCCGCTGGGGGTGAGCGTCGTGTCGGAGCCGTAGGCGTACGGCATGGGCACGATGCTCCGGCCGTGTTGGCTGGCCATGCCCACGAGCGGCGCCCAGTCGTCACCCAGCCGCCGCGTGTAGCGGGGCGCGCTGGGCGGTGGCAGCTGCAGGCAGCCGACGCTCGGCCCTGAAACGTGTAACAGCGGCTCGACCTGCGCGTACCAGGGGGCAAGCTCGTCGTAGCTGACCGGCCAGGTTTGCTCGACGCCAGCGTTGATGCCGTCCTGGAAATCTTCGGCCGAGAAGCGCGGCACCGCGCAGCTCCAGTGATTCGACAGGCCCCCGGGCGCCATCTCTTCGAACAGCTGGGCGTCGGGGTCGCCGCTGCGCTTCACGCCCTCGCGCTCGCGCAGCGGCCCCTTGCGCTTGGCCAGCGTCACGCCTTTGATGCGGAAGGTCAGCCCGCGGGATTCTCGAGCGAGCCCTGCCTCCAGCACCAGCACGTTGAGACCCGCGCGCGCGAGCCGGAGCGCAGCAGCACCGCCGGGCGGACCGCTGCCGATGACGATGACTAGGTTATCGCTCGACACGACCTGGCCCTATACCACTGGGCGCGCGCGTGTAATAGTTTGCCCCCAACATGCAGCAGCGTGATTTCGGAAAGACGTCGCTCCGAGTCTCCGAATTTGGCCTGGGTTGCGCGCGAATCGGCGGAGTCTTTCAGAGCAACAGTCGAGGCTTTCACGACTTGCTCAGTTTCGCCTTCGAGTCGGGCGTCACCTTCTACGACACGGCCGACATGTACAGCCAAGGCGAAAGCGAAGCCTTGATTGGCAAGGCGTTGCGTTCGGTCCGCGACCGCATCGTCATCGCCAGCAAAGCCGGCTACTGCTTGCCTACGCGCCGTCGCCTGGCCGGCAAGATCAAGCCGTTGCTCCGGCCGGTTGTTCGACTGCTGAAAATTCGCCGCGACCGCCTGCCTTCGGGCAGCAGCGGCGCGTTGTCTCAAGACTTTTCGGCGAAATACCTGCGCTCGGCGGTCGAGGGCAGCCTGCGTCGGTTGAAGACCGACTACCTGGACGTGCTGCAGCTGCACAGTCCGCCGCTGGAGGTGATCGAGCGCGGCGAATGGCAGGCCGTGCTCGAGGAGCTGCAGCGAGTCGGAAAGGTTCGTTACTATGGCATCGCCGTCGACAGCATCGAGGCCGGCTTGGCAGCCTTGCGCTTTCCAGGCGTCGCCTCGCTACAGTTCACGCTGAACCTGCTGGAGCAGGGCGCAGCGGCGGAGCTCTTCCCGCGCGCGGGCCAAGCTGGCGTCGGCGGCATCGCGCGCGAGTGCTTGGCCAACGGCTTGCTGGTCAAGCCGCCCGATCAGATAAATCTCGAGGCCGTTTGCAGCTCGCCCGCTCAAGTCGAGCAGCGGGTGCAACAATTGGCCGAGCTGCGCCGAGCCACGGGGGGCGATCAGCGCGCGCTCATCAAGCGGGCGCTCGACTACCCGCGCTCGGTGCCGGGCGTGAGCGTCACCTTGCTCGGCGCCCGCAACATCGAGCAGCTACGCCCGCTGCTCGAAAGCGGGCGCGGCTAGTCTCTGCGTTTACTTGTCGGGGTGGGCGGGTAGGCGAAGCTCGGCCAGCACCGGCAGCTGCAGGTGCTGGACCTGCCAATTTTCGACGATCACGCCGCTGCGCAGCTCGAGCAAAATTGGCACGATGAAGCCGAGCAGGAGCGAGAGCACCAAGCCGGCGATCGCGATCACCACCAGGTTGGGCTTGCTGGGTTTGTTCGGCTCTTCCACCGGAATCACCACCTGGTAGCGGTGGTTGAAGGCGGCCTGGGCCGTGTCCAGCGCCAGCTTTGCGCCTCGCACGTCGTCGCGCAGGCGCGCGAAGCGGATGACCGCGCCCGACATCTGCGCGGCCAGGGCCGGCTCGGTGTCTTCGCGATCCAAAAGCTCCATGATGTCCGCGGGCAGCGGCTCGGCGGCGGCGCTGGTGGCGGCGGTCGTACGAATCGAGACGCCAGCCGCTCCGCCGCCGGTTGCGGCCATGGCCTCGCGTTGCCGCAGCTGTGCTTCGGCGTCGGACACCTCGGCGCGCAGCAACGCCAGGTCCGACGAGACTTGCGACGCAATACCGACGCGCTCTTCTTGCGTAATCACCTGCGGGTGCATGGGCGTGAAGCGCAGCTTCATCTCGTCCAGCTTGGTGCGCTCGGCGCTCATTCTTTGCCGGCGGTCGTCTTCGGCTGCGGCCAGCTTGCGCTTGGACGACTCGAGCGCCGCGCGTAGCTCTGGCAGCTCGGCATCGGCCGCGGGCCGCCTGCTGCGCACGGTGCGCAGGATGGCTGCGGTGGGCTCGGCCGTCTTCACCTTGACGCCGCCAGGCGTGACGCCCGTCTTGGCGACCTCGGCGGCCTTGGCGGCCAAGCTCGTCTTGAGCTGCGCGGCCAAGTCGTCGACTTCTTGGCGTAACGTGCTGGCGTGATTGTCGAGAATGGCCATCTTCTCTTGGAACGCCGAAATCTCGGCGGTGTGGCGCATCTTCAAGAAGCCTTGCTTGATGGCTTCAGCCAGCTCGGCCGCGGTGACCTTGTCGCTCCAGTTGACCTTGATCTCGAGGTTGTCCTTTTCGACGGTCACCTCGACCTTGGTCTCCAGCGTGCCGACCAGCACGGCCGTCAACGTCTTGGTGTCCATCTTGCCGCCCAGCGCCTCGACGATGCGGTCCTTCAGGCGCATCAGGGGCGGGCGGCGTTCGCCGTATTTCTTCCTGAGATTGGTGACCTTGATCAGGTTCTCCAGGTTCTCGTGACGCATGATCAGGCCGGCCGCGCCCGCCAACGGCCGGGAACCGCTGCCTTCGTCGAGCACGGCGTTTTCGACCGTCATCAAGACGGTGGTGCACGTGTAGGTGCGCGGCACGAACTTCACGAGTAGCGCGGTCAAAATCAGGCCGGCGACCACGATCAGCCGCGTCACGTTCTTGCGCGGGCGCGTGGCTCGACGGAAAAACTCGAGGTAGCTCTTCAGGACGTCCGCGTTGAAGCCTCCGCCACCTGCTGCCTCTTCTTCTTCGTGATGTCCGGACTCGTCTTCCATGGCGGTCGTTTCGTGGGGGGCGCGCGGCCGGGAGGGCCTAAGTTGCCGTGTTCTCGGCGGGACGCAATGGGCGAATGATTTTGGCCGGGATGCCGGCGGCCAACACGTTGGGTGGAATGTCGCGCGTTACCACGCTGCCAGCGCCAATCACGCTGTTCGCGCCGATCGTCACCCCCGGTAGCACGATAACGCGGGCGGCCAGCCATACGTTCTCTTCCAGCACCACTGGCGCGGGCTCGGGCTGTTCGTCGCGCCGGTCGGGGTCGAGCTCGTGGAAAGCGTTGTCGATCATGATCACGTGCGCGCCGATGTTGCAGCGATCGCCGATGCGCACGAGGCGCGTGGCGCCAATCGAGCCGCCATGATTGATCAGCACGCGGTCGCCGATTTGCAGCGTGGCTCCCGGACCTACCGCAAGCTCCAACGTCGCGATGATCGACGCCAGCCGAACCCGGTCGCCGATCAACAAATGCCCACGATTACTGATGGCGGGTGTGCCCCAAAGCCTGACACGAGGCCCCAATGTTTCGGCGGAGCGCAGGTGGTAACGCGCGCGAAGCACCGCGGCGGCGTCGTCGAGCATCTTGATCATGCTGGAGCTCATGTCAGGGGCTGTAGTAGTTGATTCAAGGCTGGGCGCGAGAAAGTAACGATTGTTCGGTGGCTTAGTTCGCGCATCGGATGGGGGGCAGTTGACCTACCGGCCCGTTACCCTACACTGGGCTCGAGGAAGCATGCGTTGCGCAGTTCTAGCGTCGATGCTCATCGCCTGTGGGGGCGGCGGAGCACAAGCTCCAGCCGTGGGCGCTGGGGCCGCGGGGCAGGCTGCTATCGGCGGCGCGGGCGGTGGCGGCGGCGGCGGCGCCGAAAACCCGGATCCCGATCCGGACCTGGGCGCGGACCAGCTGACGCTGCTGCGCACCCTTTCGCCGGAAGAGTTGCCAGGTCCGCCCGCGGACGCCAGCAACGCCTGGGCCGACGACCCGGCGGCCGCCGCTTTTGGACAAAAGCTATTCTTCGACGCCAGGTTCTCGGGCCAGCTTTTGGACGGCGACAACGACGGCAGCGTCAACGCGCTTGGCCAAAAGGGCGACACGGGCAAGGTCTCGTGCGCCGGTTGCCACCTGCCGGACGACGCGTTCTCGGACACGCGCTCCATCCGGCAACAAATCTCGCTGGCGTCGGGCTGGGGCTTGCGCCGCGCGCCGTCGCTGCTCGACGTTGGGCAGAGCCACCTGCTGATGTGGGACGGTCGCCGTGACTCGTTCTTCAGTCAAGCCTTCGGCGTGCTCGAGTCCGAGGTGGAGATGAACAGCTCGCGCTTGTACGCCGCCCAGCGCGTGTTCGAAAATCACCGCACCGAGTACGAGGCCATCTTCGGCGCTCTGCCGCCGCTCGACGACACCGAGCGCTTTCCGGTGTTGGCAGACGTCGAGACCGGCTGTCGCCAACTCGACCGCAACAGCAAATGCACCGGAGCCATGCGTGGCAAGCCGGGCGACGCCGCGGAGTTCGACGGCATGGCGGCCGCCGATCAGGACGCGGTAACGCGGGTTTGGGTGAACGTCGGCAAATCGCTGGGTGCTTACCAACGGCTGCTCACTTGCGGCCGCGCCCCCTTCGACGCCTGGCTGAGCGGCGACGCCAACGCCATCGATCGCGCAGCCCAGCGTGGCGCAGGGCTTTTCGTGGGCAAAGCCGGCTGCGTGAGCTGCCACAGCGGCCCCTACCTTTCCGACGAGCAGTTCCACAACGTCGGCTTGCAACCCAAGGTCGTGGCCACCGTGTTCATCGACGCCGACGACCCCGGTGCCAGCGTTGGCCTGGCCAAAGCAGAGGCCGATCCGCTGAACGTGCTCGGCCAGTACAGCGACGGCGACGACGGCCGTCTGCCGGCCGAGCTGGGCGACGCGTACCTGGGCGCTTTTCGCACGCCGCGCCTTCGTTGCGTCGCAGAGCGGCCGTCGTTCATGCATACCGGCCACGTCATGTCGTTGGAAGACGTGGTCGACTTCTTCGACCGGGGTGGAGACCATTTCGGTTTTCCGGGGACGAACGAGCTTTCGCCCCTCGACTTGAACCCCCGTGAACGAGCGGATTTGGTCGCGTTTCTGAAAACTCTTAGTGGAGCTGGGCCCGACCGGGTTTTGCTCACACCGCCTTGAAAGACTACCCAGCCGAGGTTGCCATGCTTGCTCGCCCCATCATTTCGCTTTTCGCCCTGCTCGCGTTCACGGCCTGCTCCTCGGACGAGGGCAACAAAAAAAACGACGGCACCGCGGGTAAACCCAGCGGTAGCGGCGGCTCCGGCCCCAGCCAGCCCGGTACCGGCGGCAACAAGACGAGCTTCGGCGGCGGCCCCGGTCACGTGGGGCCCATGTCGGCGGGTGCCGAGTGCCCCGACGTCGGCCTGCCGGACGCCTACGGCCTGCCCAACGTGAAGGGAGTCATCGAGGGCAACAACGTGCGCATCACGTTCGACCCTCAGGCGGACGCGCGTGACTACCGGGTGTATGCGTTGCCCGCCAAAGGCGACGTCAAGGGTGACGCCATTCAGGGCGCCGTTTACCGCTGCGCCGGCGAGTCCGAGGTGCCGTTTGCCGCGGTCGACGACGCGAAGCTCCCGGCAAATCCCGGCATTCGCACGCGCGCCGAGACGGCGGTTGCGGGCGTGGATCGCAAGGCCGCGGACGCCACGTTGGGCTACGTCTTCACGACACCGGCCGACGATCGCGTGCCCGTGTACGCGTTGGGCGATCCGGACATGTACGCGGACAACGTCGATTGCTACTGGATGCGCTGGCCCGAAAGCCGCGTAAAAAAGTACACGACCTCCGAGACCGAGCGCGACGACTTGATCAGCAAGCGCTGGCGCGACGACGGCATCGCCTTCTACGCCCCCAAGGCCGGAGCCGACGGCACCGAAGTCATCTATACGGCCAGCGAAAAGCCCGACAAATTCGCAGCGACCTTTTACTTCAAAGACGGCGCCGAGCGCACCAAGCGCAGCGACTTGAACCCGAGCGAAGCGTTCTCGGTCTATTCGGCCGCGCAAGATGGCGCGGAGCCGCTGATGCGCGTGTTCTACAGCCAGACCTGCGGTCGCGGCCACGACGAGCTGGTGCCGGGTTTGGCCCGTTTCAACAAGGCACACCAGCAGGGCCCTCAGCCCATCACCGAGCTGCACTACAGCGGCCTGACGGCGGAGACGACCTTGGTGGTCGAAGCGCTCGACGCGCTGTGTCCGTTTCAAGGTGTGCTCTCCACCGCCTCGCGCGCGGCGCACGACGTGCCGTTCGGCGACGAGATCGTGAAATATCCGGCGTACCAGACGGCCGCCGAGCTGACGAAAGCGGCCCCCAACGGCGAGCTGTTCGTCAGCGGCCAAGGCACCGACACGGCACCCAAAGCCATCTCTCGCGCGTGCCTCAAGGTGGCACCGGAAAAGCCGGCCAAGATGGACTTTCTGTACGACGGCGGCGAGGAAGTCTTCGGCGACCCGGTCGAAGCCGGCTACCAAACTTGGTCGATGGAGAGCGCCAACTTCGACGCGGCGTTCTACAGCGTGGAGACTACCGGCTGGGCGCTCGGCACCCAGTTCGGCGAGCTGTGGGCGACCTATTCGGACGTAGCGGCTGACACCAACGGCAAGCTGCGCATGACCCCCAAAACCCGCGCCACCTTGGCGGCCGACACGTTCGTGCACGCCACCATGGAGGTCGACGCGGTCAGCTCGCAGCGCCGCTACCCGCAGCTGATGATCAGCAGCGCCGAGTGGCCCGTGCAAGAGAACCTGGTCAAGTCCGGTACCGTTTTGGTGCAGGTCTTCGGCGGCGTTACGCAAGCCTTGGAGCTGCAGATCGAGTTCTGCAACAAGCGCACGTGGGACGTGAACAATCAGTGTCCCATCTACCCGCTCTACACCTTGAAAGACGGCGCCGACCAGTTCGTGGCGCCCGCCCCGGAGATGAACAGCTTCGTCGGAACCGACAAGACGCTGCGCCTCGACGCGTACGTCTCGACCAACCGCATCTACGTTTACACGAACGGCAAGCCGTACGGCTGCGCCGACTTGCCGCCCGGAGGCCTACCGGCGGGCGTCGGCACGGTGACGTTCGGCGACGCGCTGTACCACTCGGCGGTGGATCTCGAGGCTTGGTACAAGTTTCACGTGGCCAAAATGCAGGTGGTCACGTCGCGCCACTTCTCCAACCTCGGCTTCTCCAGCAACGTGCCAGAGCCAGGTTGGGACCAAACGCTCCTGCCCTGCGTGCCGCCCGTGAAATGAGGGCATGAAATGAAACGGGTTGCGGTAAGCGCCCAGAGGGGTTTCACCAATCCAAAAGTGAGTTCGACCTCGAACTGACTTTTGGATTGCGCCAGGAGGCTTTGAGTTTCTTCCGAGCAGTATGGAATACGGGAGGTCCGCGAGGTTTTCCGTCGTTCGCCGCGCCTTGCGGCGCGCACCGAGAGGCACGTTGCGGGGCGGCGCCAGGCCGCTCCGGGTGGCTCTAGATTTTTCACAGCGAGCGTGACGCTGGGGCGGCTCAGAACGTGGCGTAGCCTTTGTTGCTCACGAGTGAGTGGGCGAAGCGGTAGGCCGAATAGGTGATGGGCGCGGCGACCGTCGTGCGTTCGCGCAGGCGGCCCAGCAGGCTGGTGTTGAACCAGTTGGTTTGAAACTCGATCTTGCCGCCCGCGTAGGCGAACGGGTCGGTGGTGTTCACGCCCTTTTCACCCATCGTGAGGGCGAGCATGGGGCGCGCGGCGTTGGAGAAGTTGGGCATGCCGCGGTGCCAAACCGTGGACGTGCGCACGAGCACGTCGCCCGCCGCGAGCGGTACGCGCTGGCTACCGCGGTAAACTCGACCCGCGGCAAACTCCCAGTACTTGTAAAAGCGCTTGTGCGTCTTGGGCACCACGTCGATGGCACCGTTGTTCAAGTCGGTGTCCACGACCGCAACGTTGACGATCATGAAGCTTTCTAGGTACAGCCCGTCCATGTGGTAGTGCTGCGGCACGCTGCCCGGCAGGTTGAAGTTGCAGCCGATGCGCATGGCCGTCGGCTCGGTGGGAAATAGCGCGCGCGACAGGTCCAGAACGCCGGCACTTTGCAGCTGGTTCACCACGCCGCGCGCGATTTCACCTGGGTAACAGTTGAGGTGACCGCTCAAAAGGCCGCCGCCGCGGAAGCTCTCCGTGCTCTTCTTCCAGCGGGCGAACTCGGTGGCCAAGTTGGCGGCTACGGACGCGAGCTCGGCCTTCGTGACGACGCCGCGCAGGATGACGAAGCCATCTTCGGCGAAGGACTGCTTGAGCGCGGCGAGGTCGAAGCCGGCGCTCGAGGGATTGGTGGGCGAGGTGGTGGCGGGGGAGGTTGAGTCGACCATGGCGGGGGCCTTCTGACGGCTATCCGAACGTGCCCAAAGCTTGCACAACCCGTGACGGCTGGCGACTTGGATGCGGGGCGACGCGAAAATTCTCCCGCAAACCATGGTATCGGGGGGAACGGACGCGCTTGGACGCGCCGCTGCTCCGAAGTTCCCATGAAAAAGGTCTGGTTGGCGCCATTACTGGCCGCGCTCGCGGTCGCATCCGGCCTTGGGGCGCGCAAGGTTCTGCAGCGTTCCGCGGCGCTCTCGGCGTCGGCGGTGCCCAGCGCCGAAGCTGGTGTGCAGGGCTTGCGCAAGCTGCAGGCGCTGGAGGTGGCGGAGAACCTGTATCAGGGCAAGCTCTCGCCCGGTTGGCAAGATTGGGGTTGGGGGCCACACGACCTCGGCAACGGGCCCGCCAAAGTCGGTTTCGCGGGCTACAGCGGCCTGTTGCTGCATCACGCGCAGCTGCCGTGGGATTTCGGTGGGCTGGCGTTCCGCTTCAGGGCGCCGCCCGAGTTCGGATCCTTCTTGCAGGTTTCGTTGCGGCGCGCTGGCGCCCCCGACGACCAGTTTCCGGTGGTGGACGTCACGCCGCGCCACCTCGCGCCCGTGGAAGATGGCTTCGTCGAGGCGCTGATCGACTGGAAGGAGCTCAACCCCAAGCAAGAGGTGTTCGACCGCGTCATGTTCGGCACCTCGCTGATGGTCGGCCCCGAGCCGGTCTTGCTCGACGGCATCGTGTTGACCAAGAGCAGCGCCGACAAGGCAGCGGGCGAAGCCGGGACCGAGAACTTGAAGGTGCTGTGCGCGGCCGGCAGCTACCCCATCAGCGAACAGATTTACGGCGGCTCGGCCGAAGACTGGAAGACCGGGCAAAGCATCCGTCGCTACGGCGGCAACCCGCTCAGCAGGCTCAACTGGGATCTGGGCGCGTGGAACGTCGGCAAAGACTGGTATTTCGAGAACGGCGGGCCCGACAACAGCTTCTTCGACACGGTCGAGCGCTGGGCCAAAGAGCAGCACCAGCTGGCCATGGTGGTGCCCATGATTGGATGGGTGGCGAAGGACCGCACGTCGGTCGGCTTTCCACGTGCCCGCTTCGGCGCTCAACAACAGTTCGATCCCTATCGCGCCGAGGCCGGCAATGGCGTTGGCCCCGACGGCAAACCATTGCCGCCGGGTGAGCCCGAGCTGACCAGCGTTGCCGCGTCACCCGAGCTGATTCGAAAGTGGATCGCCAAGCTGGTGGAGCAAGACAAGGCGCGCGGTCGGCGGGGCGTGCACATGTACATTTTGGACAACGAGCCCTCGCTTTGGAGCTCGACCCACCGCGACGTTCATCCGAAAGCGCTCGACTACGACGAGCTGTTGCAGCGCACCATCGCCTACGCCGAAGCGATCCGCGCGAGCGACCCTGACGCGGTGATTGCGGGCCCGGCCGAGTGGGGCTGGCTCGGCTATTTCTACTCGGCGCTCGACAGCGAGAAGGGCGTCGACAAGGCGCCGGACCGGAAGGCGCACGGCGATCAGCCGCTGGTGGCCTGGTACCTGCAGAAGCTGGCGGAATACGAGAAGACGCACGGCAAGCGGCTGCTCGACGTCCTGGACCTGCATTTCTATCCCGCCGCCGACGGCCTGTACGGCCGAGAGGCGCACACCGACTTGGCGGCTTCCGAGCTGCGGCTGCGCTCCACGCGCGCCTTGTGGGACCCGAGCTACTACGACGAGTCTTGGATCAAGGAGCCGATTGGGCTGATTCCGCGCATGCAGCAGTGGGTGCGCGAGAACTACCCGGGCCGCAAGCTGTCGATCGGCGAGTGGAGCTTCGGCGCCGAGCAGCACATCAGCGGAGGCTTGGCGACGGCTGAAGCGCTCGGACGCTTCGGCCAGCAACGCTTGGACGCGGCTTTCCACTGGGGTGATCTCAACGAGGGCACCCCCGGGTTCTGGGCGTTTCGAGCCTTTCGCAACTTCGACGGCAAGGGCGCGCGCTTCTTGGACATTGGCGTGCCGGTGAAAGAGGGCGCCAAGGTTTCGCTGTTTGCCTCGCGTGACGTGACGACCAGCAAGCTGGTGTTGGTGCTGATCAACCGCAACCTGCAGAAGACCGTCAGCGCCAGCCTCTCGCTCGAGGGCTGCGTGCAGCCGGCCGAGAAGGTGCGCGCCTTCAACTACACCGAGAAGCTGAAGGGCTTGACGGAGGGCAAGGCCGAGGTGGTCAAGGGCGGCATCACCACGAGCCTGCCGCCCTTCTCGATCAGCGTGCTCGAAATCTCGACGCTGCAGGAGTTGCCGCCGCCCTGAGCGGGCTCGCCTCAGTCCACGAACTTGGAGACCAGCTTCACGTACGAGGACTGATAATAGATGCCAGGCTCGGTGATTTCCCAAGAGCGGTCGTGCTCTTGGTTCGGGTCCCAACCGGTGTTGAAGTCGAGGTAGGCTTTTTGTAGCGGTTGTTGGCGCAGGCGAGATTTGACGCACTTGTTCTGCTTCGGATCTTGGCCGGAGCAGTAGGCGTGGTTGGGGCCGCCAGGAATGTAGCCGGGCGCGGGCCCCAAGCGCGAGGTCCTCGCGTCGTCGTAGTTGGGATCGCCGTCGCGATACCAAGTATGAAAAATGCTGTTCACCGATTTTTCGGCACCGTACGCGGACATGTTGGTCAGGTAGACCAAGCCCATCGCGTTCACGCCGTGAAAAGAGTGCAGCAGGTCTTCCGCGCGCTCGGCGAAGGGCGCCGACTCCTCGGCGGACAAAAGGCCGAAAGTCACCAGCTCGAGGTTCGTGTTGCCGGTGTTGGCGCGCGCCATGTTGTGGCCCCAGTGGTAGCTGTCGTCGCGCATGAACGCGCGGTACAGGTCCAGCTCGGGCTTGGTCGAGTAGATGTCCACGCTGCGAGCCTGGTCCAGCTTACGCGCCAAGATGGCGGCCTTCACCTTGAAGTCGGCGTTGGGCAGCTTGGCGTAATACAGCAAGGCCTCGCCCTGCTCGGGGTCGTAGCTCGACCAGCGATCTTCCTGCATGGGTCGGGTAGTGCCGAAGCTCTTGGCGATGGTCTCGGCGTAGCTTGCCTCCCCCGTTAGGGCGAACAGGTAGATGGCGGCCACGACGCTGAGCTGTTCCTGCTCGGCTGCCGGCTTGTCGGCGTCGCCCGATTTGATGGTTCCGTTGTCGCAGTCTGCGCTGCGAGGGTGGCTCTGGAAATATACCCATGCGCGCTTGGCCCGGTTACCCAGCTCGTCGGCGTACGCCTTCAGCTTCGGCACGGCGCGCAGCACCAGGGCGGCGTGCGCGAACACGCTGGCCGCCACCACCGTGGAAGCCGAGCACGGCTCGGGGTAGTAAAATCTGCGAAAAGTCGATTGATCGGGGATTGGATCGCCGTGCTCGACGTTGCCTACCTTGAGCAGCACGCCGCCGTTCAAATCGGCGGGCTGCATCCTGGTCAGAAAATCCAGCTCAACCTTCAGCTCGTCCAGCACGTCCGGCACGCCGTTGCCCGACTCCGGAATGTTGAAGTCGTCCCCGAACGCCTGCGGACGCTCGGCGTAGGCCGACAGCAGCTGGTGCGTGGGCGACGACAAGAACGTCGAGTACTTGTTGGTGTCGCCCGCGTCCCACCAGCCGCCGCTCAAATCGCGAGCGGTCTTGGGGTTGTCGCGCTCTTTCACGCTGCGTGCTTCTTTGTCTTGGCCTGGCCCGACGTAGTCGGCGCGATCGGTCCAGCACTTGTCGCCCACGCAGGCGAACGGCTTCTGTTTGGCGAAATTGGCGCGCTGAAAATAGAACATGCGCGTCGCTGCTCGCAGCGCGTCACGATACACGCCGCGCCCTACGTCGAAGCGGTAAGAGCGCAGCCCAGCGTCGCGGTCGACGATGCAGTACGAGCCTTCTTCGCGCAGCGCCGAGAAGTCGAACCAAAAGCCGCGGTCGCCCGAGCTTTTTTCCACCGTGCCCTGATTCCAAGCGCGCGGCGCGCCGCTCAGCACCAGCCTGCCGTCGGTCCACGAACGAACTTCGTAAACGGGCCCTGGCGTGAGCGCGTCCTTGGCGTTCCAGCCTTCGACCGGATCGACCAATACCGCGACCTTCTTCGCCTGGGGACGATAGCCGAATTGGTCGACCCGAATCAGCTCACTTACTTGAGTCTTTTCGCAGCTCACGAAGGGGCCTGCGGGCGCTTTCGGTGGTGCAGGGGCGTCGCCGTCGGGGCTGGTTTGGGCTTTGGGGGTGGTCGCCTGCAGCCAGGACGGCGGAGGTGGCTCACGCGGGCAGCCAAGCAGAGACAAGGCCAAGATCGGAGCGAGGTAGCGCGGTGTCACGTTGGACAATCTCCCAGGTGCGGGAGCATGCCTAACAATCTCGGGGCATGCACGTTCCAGTACGGCGGCTCGCGCTCGCGACTGACAACCGGGCTGCTATTTTCAAAGCGGTTTCCCGGTGGTTGTGCCCTGCGCGTTGGACAACCTGCTCGGGACGTCATTTCTCGGGTGGCGGCGCTAGACGCACCGTGCCGGAAGGGGTACTCAACAATGCGCTCCAGCATGGCCACGGCCCCGCTCTCGTTGATTGAGCTCGCGCTACACCGCTGTCCGCCATTCGTGGGTGCTCGCGCCATCACGACCGGGTTGCGCCTGGCCGGCGCTCGGGTCGCGCCCTCCACGGTTTTTTGGGGCATGCCCAAGCTGGTAGGCCCGGGCGACGTCGCGTCTCGGCTCGAAATTGGCGAGCTGTGCGGGTTGAACTACGGCTGTTACTTCGAGCTGGACGCCCCCATTACGCTCGTCGAGCACGTGGCGGTGGGGCATGAAGTATTGTTTCTGACTCGCACACGCGACGCGCGATTTGGGCATCGCGGCAAGCCTTCGGGCGCCAGGCCGATTGTCGTGGAGGCGGGCTGTTGGCTCGGCTCCCGCTCGGTGATCCTGCCCGGCGTCACAATCGGAGCTGGTTCCGTGGTAGGCGCAAACGTTGTAGTACGCGAGAGCCTTCCGCCCAACACCCTATTGGCCGGTAAACGCCGCGTCTCTATCGCCAAGTGGCGGTAGGCGCACGGCACCGAGAGAATGAAATGATTGTACGTAAGGACGCCTACGAAATCGTCATCGCGAGCTTGCAAGAGGTGTTTGCCCAGGTTGGCGAAACGCCGCCCGCCAGCATCACCGACGACACGGTGCTCGTTGGCACGGACGCCGTGCTCGACTCACTCGGCGTCGTACAGCTGATCGTCGAGGTCGAGCAACGCGTGGAAGGTGCACATTCCATCTCCGTGACGCTGGCGAACGATAAAGCCATGTCGGCTCGCAACAGCCCGTTCCGCACGGTCGGCGTGTTGGCAGACCACGTGGTGGCCACCGCGCAAGAGGCGGCTTCGTGACGGCGAGCGACAAGCCGGTCATGATCGTCACCGGTGCCCGCAAGGGCATCGGCCGCTTCTTGGTCGAGCACTATTTGGCCAAAGGCTACTTGGTGGAGGGCTGCAGCCGCGGCAAAGCCGACCTCAGCGACTCCAACTACAAGCACCACGAAGTCGACGTCGCCGACGAAAAGGGCGTTCGCGGCATGGTGGCCGACATCACCAAGCGTCACGGTCGTATCGACGTGGTGCTGAACAACGCCGCCATCGCCAGCATGAACCACGTGCTGCTCACGCCCGCCAAGTCGGCCAACCGCATGCTGGAGGTGAACGTCACGGGCACCATGCTGGTGTGCCGCGACGCCGCCAAGGTGATGATTCGCCGGAAGTACGGGCGCATCGTGAATTTCACGACGATCGTGGCGCCCATCGCCTTGGCCGGTGAGGCCGTATACGCCGCCTCCAAGAGCGCCGTCGTGACCTTCACGCGCATCTTGGCGTTCGAGCTCGGGCAGTGGGGCATCACCTGCAACTCGTTCGGCGCCACGCCGATCATGACCGACATGATCAAGGGCGTGCCGCAGGACAAGATCGACGCGGTCGTCAACAACCTTGCCATCAAGCGGCTCGGCACCCAGCAAGACTGCGCCAACGTCTGCGACTTTTTCGTCAGCCCGAGCAGCGACAACATCACGGGACAGGTCATCTACCTCGGCGGCGTCACCTGAGCTGAGCCGCGCCATGATCGCCGACTGGTTCTTGGAGCGCATGCGCGGCTGGGGTGACCAGCCCGCCCTCGTCTCGAACGACACGCGCACCAGCTACGCAACGCTCTTGCGACTCACGGAAGAGTGGCAAGCGCGCTTGCAAGCGCGCGGCGTCGGGGTCGGTGTCGCCATCGCCATCGACGGCTCGTTCTCGCCCCAGGCCTGCGCGGCCTTTTTGGCTGCCATGCAGCTGGGTGCCGTGGTGGTGCCCCTCACGCGGCTGATGCGCGCGCACCGTGAGCGCTTCTTGCCGATCGCCGAGGTGTCGCTGCTGCTGGAGCTGGCCGAGGACGACACTTGGACGCTGACCGACTTGCCCGCGCAAGTGACGAACCCGCTCACCCTGCGGCTGTTGGAGCGCCAACACCCCGGGCTGGTGATCTTCTCGTCGGGCTCGACCGGCGCGCCCAAGGCGATTTTACACGACCTTTTGCGGATTCTGGAGAAGTTCCGCAAGGTTAGGCAACAGAAGACCACGCTCACGTTCCTGCTCTTCGATCACATTGGTGGCATCGACACGATGCTCAACACCTTCGCCAGCGGCGGCTGCGTCGTCACGGTGAGCGACCGCACGCCGGAGCTGGTCGGCAAGGCTATCGAAGAGCACCGCGTGCACACGCTGCCGACTTCGCCCACGTTCCTGAACCTGTTTCTGATCTCGGGAGTTTGGGAGCAGCGCGATCTGTCTTCGTTGCAGGTGATCGCGTACGGCACCGAGCCGATGCCCGAGGTTACTCTCAAGCGTTTGCACGAGGTCTTTCCGAACGTCGCGCTGGTGCAGACTTACGGCATGTCCGAGCTGGGCGTCTTGCGTTCGCGCTCGCGTGACTCGGCCTCGCTCTGGATCAAGTTCACGGGCGACGAGTTCCAGACCAAGGTCGTGGACAACACGCTGTGGGTCAAGGCCGACACGGCCATGCTGGGCTACTTGAACGCACCCGACTTGTTCGACGCAGACGGCTGGCTCAACACGCAAGACAAGGTCGAAGTCGACGGCGAGTACTTGCGCATCTTGGGCCGCGCCTCCGACCTGATCAACGTGGGCGGGCAAAAGGTGTACCCGGCCGAGGTCGAGGGCGTGCTGCTACAGCTCGAAAACGTGGAAGAGGTCGCCGTGTTCGGCAAGCCGCACCCGATGATGGGCAGCATCGTGGCGGCGCGCTTCAACCTGAAGGAGCCCGAGCCGCTCGACGTGTTCAAGCGGCGAATGAACGCGTTTTGCCGGGAGCGCTTGGCCAAGTATCAAATCCCGCTCTTCGTCGAGGTCGTCGACGCGAGCCAATTCGGTGCCCGCTTCAAGAAACTGCGCCATGACTGAGCCCCGCGTGGAACCCAAGGATTTGCCGCTTTGGCACCGACTTTTGGTCGCCATGCGCACCGAGATCGTCGGCATTCATCCGCGCTTGCAGTTGTACAACGCCGCCGCGGCTGCGTTGCCGCCGCGTAGCTCGGGCGCGCTGCGCGCCAAATTGCTGCGCCTCACCGGCTTTTCGGTGGGCGAGGGTACGGTGGTAAACGGCCCGCTCAAGATCACCGGCCCTTGGGGCCTGCTCACGCGGCTGGTCATCGGCAGAAATTGCACCATCGAGTCCGACTGCGTGATCGATTTGTCGGAGAACGTGACCATCGGTGACGCCGTCACGTTGGAGCCGGGCGTGATGCTGCTGACCAGCACGCACGAGTTGGATTTTCCCAAGCACCGCGCGGGCAAGCTGATCTTGCAGCCGCTGGTCGTTCACGACGGCGCCTGGCTGCGAGCCCGCTCGGTGTTGCTGCCGGGTGTCACCATCGGCGCCGGCGCGGTCGTGGAAGTCGGCGCGGTGGTCAACAAAGACGTCGAGCCGAACACGCGCGTCGGCGGCATTCCGGCGACCAAGCTGGAGTCTCTGGAAAGCTCGTGATGCGCAAGCTGCGGCTGGTAGCGCTGGGGGTCGGGGTAGCGCTGTTGGGCGTGGCGTTGTTGTCGCCGCTGCGCGAGCGCTTGTTCGGTCGCCAGCGGCTGCGCTTTCCGTACCTCGCGCGCCCCATCCCGGCGGCCACCTACACGGCGCTGGCGTCCAAACCTGGCTGGGCAAAGTCCGAGGTACAGGTCGCGCCGGGCATCACCTTGCGCGGGCTGGTGCGCCGCCCCACGTCGGCCAGCGCGCCCTGGGTGCTGTTTTATCCGGGCAACGACGAATCGCAGCTGCAGCGCGGGCAAGATTTCTTGCACGCGTTGGCCGGTGATTTGGGCTGGGGCCTCGCCGTATTTGCCTACCGTGGCTACGACGCCTCTGACGGCAAGGCGGAGCTCGCCGGCATTCGCGCGGACGCCCCAGAAATCTTGGCGCGCTTGTGCGCCGCCGAAGCGCTGTCGCCGGCTCACGTGCACATCGCTGGCTTCTCGATCGGCGGGCACTTCGCCGTGCACGCTGCGCGGGGTGCGGCAAGCAAGGGAGCGCGCGCCGCGAGCCTGACCTTGTTGGCCAGCGTCGACGACATCGTCATGTTTCAGCCGTCGCCGTGGCAAAAGCTCAGCTCGGGCGAGGACTACCAAACGCGCCCCTACCTCGAAGGAGTGCCGGCGCCGGTGCTGGTACTGCAAGGCACTGCCGACAAGGCGCTTGACGGCGCACAGCAGGGGCGAAACCTGGCGCAGGCACTGGGTTCTCGCGCGCGCTACGAAGAGCTAGCGGGCGTGGAGCACGTGCCCATCTTGTTCGACCAAAAGGCGCTCGGCTTGGTGCGCGAGTTCGTGCTCCAAAACTCGCGGTAGCGGTTGCGGGACACCGAGCGGGGTTTCACCAATCCAAAAGTGAGTTCGACCTCGAACTGACTTTTGGATTGCGCGAGGGGGCTTCGAGCTTCTTCCTAGTACGGGAGGCTCAGCGCTTCACGATGAAGCGGCGCTCGACGGCGACGTGAAACGCGTAGCCGACGGCCAGCGACGCGAGCGCGCCGGTTACCAGCAGCACCAGCGAGAGCATGCTGGCCGACCAACCCAGCGGGCGCAGCGCGAAGTAGATGACGGCCAGTACGGGTAGGTGAGTCAGGTACAGGCTGTAAGAAAAATGGCCCAGGCCAACCAAGGCGCGCGACTCCAATATAGGCAACAAACGCCCGCGATTGTCGGAGCCGGCGCGGCCGGTCAGGTAAATCAACAAAAGCGTGGTGGCCAGCCCCACCAGCAGATCGGCCACGGGTTTGTGAGCGAACCAGACTCGGCCCATGCCCATGGCAAAGCCCACGCAGCCGAGCCAGAACAGCGAGCACCACAGCTGCCAGCGCACCTTGTTGCGCAGCCGCGCAAACGGGGGCTCACTGGAAAAACCGATGGCCGCAGCCAGCATGCCCAACGTGAACAGCAGCACGTACCAAGGAATGGCCACCTTGGCCGACGCGTTCGCGAACCACAGCGGTGAATAGCCAACCACCGCTGCCAGGCCCAGCGTTGCGGGCGCACCAAAGCGACGCCACACGGGCAGCAGCAGCAGCGGAAACAGGAAATAGATCTGCCACTCGCTCGCTACGCTCCACAGCGGGCCGTTGATTTGATACCCCCAGGCCGGGAACCAATTGTGCACCACGAGCGCGTGCGAAACGATGGCGCCCAGCTCGAGCCCAGGCAAAGAGTCGTCCCAAATGGTGCCGCTGTGCGGCGTGCGTAACGAGCCGACCAGCGCCAACAGCGCGAGCGAGCCGGCCAGCGCCGCAAAGTAGGGCGGCAAGATGCGGAACGCGCGCCGACCCATGAATGGCCCGAGCGCGACCTTTCGCTGCCCGCCTGGGCTGCGCACGACCGGTAACATCAAACAGTAGCCGGACAGGACGATGAACACCGCGACCGCCTCGTGACCGAAGGCGAAAGCGCGCCTGAGCGCGCGCCAGGGGCCGGTCAGGTCGGCGCCGCCGAAGCCGAGCACGGCGTGAAAGCCCACCACGTAGCTTGCGGCCAGGGCTCGCAAGCCGTCGAGGTACGCCAGGTGCACGCGGGGTGCGCTGTGCCGAATGACGCCTGCCTCGGGCAATCGCCCCTTGCCCTGGCCCCCCGGCTCTGCGAAACCTTCTGCCGCGGACATGAGCGCCTTTCAGTACCAGGAAATGCTGCCGACCGGTGCGGACGATACGCCGTTTCGGCTGATCACGAAGGACTTCGTATCGACCTTCGAGGCGGCGGGCCAGCGCTTTTTGAGCGTCGCGCCGGAAGCTTTGACCTTGCTGACGCGCGAAGCCATGCGCGACATCGCCCACCTGCTGCGGCCGGGGCACCTGGCGCAGCTTGCGCGCATTTTGAAGGACCCGGAAGCTTCGCCCAACGACCGTTTCGTGGCGCTGGACCTGCTCAAGAACGCCAACATCTCGGCCGGTGGCGTGCTGCCCATGTGCCAAGACACCGGCACCGCCATCGTGATGGGCAAGAAGGGCCAGCTGGTGTTCACCGGCGGCGGTGACGAAGCCGCCATCGCGCGCGGCGTCTTCGACACGTACCAGACCGCCAACCTGCGTTACTCCCAGCTGGCCCCGCTGGACACGTACAAAGAAAAGAACACCGGCAACAACCTGCCAGCGCAAATCGAAATTTTTGCGACCGACGGCGATGCGTACAAATTCTTGTTCATGGCCAAGGGCGGCGGCTCGGCCAACAAGAGCTACCTCTATCAAGAGACGAAAGCGCTGTTGAACCCCGACAGCTTGCTCAAGTTCGTCGATCAAAAGATCCGCACGTTGGGCACGGCCGCGTGTCCGCCGTACCACTTGGCTATCGTGATCGGCGGCACCTCGGCCGAGTACGCGCTGAAAGTCGCGAAGCTGGCCTCGGCGCGTTACCTGGACAAATTGCCCTCGGCCGGCAACGAGCTAGGCCACGGCTTTCGCGATTTGGAGCTGGAGGCCAAGGTGTTGGAGGTCGCGCAGCGCACCGGCATCGGCGCGCAGTTCGGCGGTAAATACTTCTGCCACGACGTACGGGTCGTGCGCCTGCCGCGCCACGGCGCCAGCTGCCCCGTGGCCATCGCGGTGTCGTGCTCGGCGGACCGCCAGGCCGTGGGTAAGATCACCAAGGATGGCGTGTTCTTGGAGGAGCTGGAGCACGACCCGGCCAAGTACCTGCCCGAAACCACGCACGAGGACCTGCCGAGCGAGGTCATCAAGGTCGACTTGAACCGGCCCATGAGCGAGATTCGCGCCGAGCTTTCGCGCTACCCAATCAAGACGCGGCTGTCGCTGTCCGGCCCGCTGATCGTGGCGCGCGACATTGCGCACGCCAAGCTGAAAGAGCGCATCGACACGGGGCAGGGGCTGCCCGAGTACATCAAGAACCACATGGTGTACTACGCCGGGCCGGCCAAGACCCCGACCGGTTACGCTTCGGGCAGCTTCGGCCCCACTACGGCAGGCCGCATGGATGCCTATGTGGACTCGTTTCAACAGCACGGTGGCAGCTTGGTCATGCTGGCCAAGGGCAACCGCTCGCCGCAGGTCACGGCCGCATGCAAAAAGTACGGCGGCTTCTACCTCGGCTCCATCGGTGGCCCTGCCGCGCGCCTAGCCCAAGACTGCATCAAAAAGGTCGAAGTGCTGGAGTACCCGGAGCTGGGCATGGAAGCCGTCTGGCGCATCGAAGTCGTGGATTTTCCGGCTTTTATCGTGGTCGACGACAAGGGTAACGATTTTTTCCAAGGCCTCACCGGCAGCGTGCCGGACGGCAAGAAGCCGCTCAACGTGGTGACTGAATGAGCGCGGCGCTGCCACTCTTGGTCGTCTCTACCGGTTGTCCTTCGGGAATCGGTCCCGAGGTTTCCGTCGCAGCGGCGGCCAAGCTGAAGGGTGCCGCGACCGTGCTGTTGGGCGACGAGGGCACGCTGCGCAAAGCGGCCGGCGTCGTCGGCATCGCGCAGCGGCGCTTGCAAGCTTGGGACGGTCGAGCCCGCTCGCCCTCGACCTTGTACTTTGCGCAGGTGGGTGAGGCTCTGGTCGAGCGTGACAGGCTACCGGGCAAGCCCAACCGCCGCGCAGGCGAAGCGCAGCTCGAGTACATCGAGGCTGCCTTCACGTTGGTCAAGTCGTCGTCGCGCGCGGCCATGGTGACCGGTCCCGTCAGCAAAGCGGCGATTGCGCACTCCGGTTTGGCGCGCGCACGGAGCTTCTTGGGGCACACCGAATGGCTGCAGGAGCTGGACGGCGCGAAGACGAGCGTGATGTGCTTCGTGTGCGACAAGCTGGCGACCAGCTTGGTGACGACGCACCTGCCAGTCGGCAAGGTGCCGCGCGCCATCAAGGCTGCGGGTGTCACGGCCGCTACGGTGGAGCTTGCGCGCTTGTTGCAACACCTGGGCAACAAAAAGCCCACGCTGGCCGTGGCGTCGCTCAACCCGCACGCGGGCGAAAGTGAGCTATTGGGCGGCGAAGAAGCGCGCGCCATCGCGCCGGGCGTCGCCCAAGCCAAAAAAATACTGGGTCGCAGCGCGGCCGTCAGCGGTCCGCTCGGCGCCGAAACGGCTTATCGCAAGGCCGTGCAAGGCGGCTTCGACGGCGTGGTAGCGATGTACCACGACCAAGCCACCATCCCCATGAAGCTGCTGGCGTTCGGGGACGCGGTCAACGTGACCGCAGGCCTGTCAATCGTGCGCACCAGCGTGGATCACGGTACGGCGTACGACATCGCTTGGCAGGGCCGGGCTGACGCCGGCGGAATGCTCGCGGCGCTCGAGCTGGCAAAGCGCATCGTGCTGGGGCGCGGCGCATGAACCCTGCGCTCTTCGTGAGCGCACTTACGGCAGAGCTAGCGGCGTGCGCCCCGTTGGCCAAAGAGTTGGAGCTCACGCCTTCTCAGGCGTGGAACGTCTTGGTGGTGGCGCAGCTGCGTGAGGTCTTGTGCGGCTTGGCGCAGGCGCGCGGGCGCGATTTGCAGCTGTTGGCGCCGGGCAGGCTGTTCACGCGCGTGCCCGGTTTCGAAGCCGATGCGGGGGACGCTCGACGGCTCGCCCTGCTGCGTGCGCTACCGAAGCCCGTTTTGCCAGAAATGGCGGAAAAGCTGCCGCTCGAGGCCTTTGGTCAACTGTACGAGTCGCTCTTGGCGGCTCGCCCCGCCGACGGCCAGCGCAGCTTGCGCAAGCGTACCGGTAGCTACTACACGCCCGAGGCGTTGACGCGCGTGGTGGCCGGGCGCGCGTTCGAAGCTCTGCACGCTGCGCTAGGGGCGGGCGGCGTGCAGGCCCGACCGTTGTGCATCGTGGACCCTGCCTTGGGCGCCGGTGCCTTCTTGCTGCAAGCGGGGCGGGAGGTCATCGAACGCTCCGGTCGGTCACCGGCCGAAGTCGTGGAACGTGAGCTGTTCGGCGTGGACGTGAGCCCGCTGGCCGTCGCGGTAGCCGAGGCTTCGCTCTGGTTGCTGGCGGACACGCCCGGCCTCAGCTTGGCGGCGGCGGGCGTCAACCTGCGCGAGGGCGACGCGCTGTGCTCGCCGAGCGCCGGAAAGGCGCTAGGCCGTCGCGGCGTCGACTTCGACGAGCTGCTGCCCGATGACGCCGACGGCTTCGACCTCGTGCTCGGCAATCCGCCTTGGGTGGCGTTTGCGGGGCGCGCCACGCAGCCGCTCTCGCCCGCCCTGCGCGAGCACTATCGCAAAGGCTTTCGTGCTTTTCGCGGTTACCCGACCTTGCACGCGCTGTTCGTCGAGCTGGCAGCGCGCCTCGCGCCCCGCGGCGTGGTCGCTCTCTTGATCCCGAGCCCAGTCGCCGACTTGGACGGCTATCGTCACGTGCGCCGCGCGCTGGCCGAGTCGCATGCGGTGCAGGAGCCCTTGCTGGAGCTGGGTCAGGACGCCTTCGAGAGCGTAACCCAGCCGAGCTTTGCGCTCGTCGCAGCCCCGCGCCAATCGCCGGAGCCGCAACCCGAGCGCCCGTTCGTGTTGACGGAGCGCCGTCGCTCAGCCGGCGCCGCCGCGGAAGTACAGGTACCGAGCGCGCTCGAGCGTCTCGCCGCCTTGCCGCGTCTGCCTCCCGAGCTGTTCGGAGAGATGGGGCTGCAAACGAACAGCGCCGTCACGCGCCAACTGCTGTACCGGGGCCGCACGCCTCCGGCAGAGTTCAGCTACGCGCTCTTGGAAGGCCGCAACATCGCCGAATTTTCGCGGTCTCCGCCGCGCTTGTTCTTGAAGCCCGATCAAGCGTTTCTGAGCGCTCAGCGTTGCCGGCTGCGCGCCGCTGCCGACTACCAGCGCGTGAAGCTGGTGGTGCGTCAAACGGCCGCCATTACGATCGCGGCGGCGCACGACGGCACCCCCTTCCGCAACTCGTTGCTCGCCGGGTTCGAGCTGCCGGGCTTCCCGTCGCTGCTCACGCTGGGGCTGCTCAACAGCACGTTGTACCGGGCGTTGCATTTGGCGGGCCGTCGCGATGCCCGCCAGGGCGCCTTTCCCCAAGTGAAGATCGGGCACCTGCGCTCGCTGCCAGCTCCACCCGACTCGGCAGCGCGCGCTCGCATCGCCGACCTTGCCTTGCAAGCCAGCCGCGCGGGGCTCACCGCCGAGCTCCGCTCCGCGCTCGACAGCGCGGTCTACGACGCCTTTGGCATCTCCGAGCCCGAAGCCGCCGAGCTCGCGACCTTCGTCCGCAGCCTGGCCCCGAGCGCTGGCTTGGTCGCTGGCTTGCCTTAGCGTGGCCGTTCTTCCGGGGGGCGTGGCGGCGGCACGTGGCCGGAATTTCTCAGGAATTACGGTTAGTGCGGGCGGTCTCAGCCGGGGAATCTGCCCCAGGGTAGGTCACCAAAATGCCACAGCCGAGGCAAAATTAAACAGTTATTGGTCAGCGGCAAACTGACGAATGGTAGTCAATTGGCTAGAAACAAGGGCCGGCCTTTGAATGCACATTACTGGCACGAATCGAGCAGAGGTCGCCCCGTGAGCTCTATGGCGTCGCAATGGGTCGAGCGAGCGCGGGCATTCGAAGCTCGTGTTTCCAGAGTTTTACATGACGAGGTGGTGTGTTTGCAGCCGGCCAAGCTGGTGGCAGAGACGCTCAGCGCGGGCATGCCGCACCTCACTTGCGGCTACCTGCGAACGGCGCTGTGGCGCGCGGCCGGGCTCGATGTCGGCGCTCGCACTCGCATTCTGGGCCAGCTGCACATCACGGGGCGCGGCGCGTGGCAAGAGTACTTGAGCATCGGCGCTGAGTGCTTGATCACCGGGCCCGTGTGCATCGACCTGCAGGCGCGCGTCGAGATTGGAGATCGCGTCAGCATTGGCCAAGACGTAAGGCTCCTGACCGTGGATCACCAGATTGGCAACTCCGAACAGCGTTGCGGCTCCGGCTTCGCGCGACCGATCAGCATCGGTGACGGCGCCTGGCTGGGCTCACGCTGCCTGATCTTGTCGGGTGTCTCGGTGGGCAAGGGGGCGCTGGTAGCGGCCGGCGCCGTCGTCACGCACGACGTTCCTCCGGACACGCTGGTCGCGGGCGTGCCGGCGCGCATCGTGCGCTCGCTGCAAGACGACTCGCCGATGAGCGGTGTCCGCAGCGCACAAGGTCACGCGAACGCGGACACGTCGCGATCGCCGGATTTGCGCGCGTTGTCGTAGCGCTCTTGGAAGTCTTCGTAGGTGCCGCGCCAATCGACCAGGCCGGCCTCGGTGAAGGCAAAAATGCGGGTGGCGAACGAATTCACCAGATCGCGATCGTGCGTGACGATGAAGCAGGTGCCCTCGTATTTTTCGAGCGCGTCGCCCAGCGCCACGATCGACTCGAGGTCCAAATGGTTGGTCGGCTCGTCCAGGATGAGCACGTTGTCCTCCATCAGCATCAGCTTGGAGAAGATCAGGCGCACGGCTTCACCACCGGACAGAGCGGCGGTGGGTTTGTCGCCCTCCTCGCCCTTGAACAACATGCGGCCCAGCAGCCCGCGCACGGTCTGCAGGTTGGCCGACGGGGCGAACGAGTGCAGGTAGTTGGCGACCGTGGTGCCATCCGGAATGTCGGCGCGATGATCTTGCGCCAGGTAGCCGAGCGTCGTGCCGGTGCCCCACTCGATCTTGCCGCCGTCCGGCTCGACCTGGCCCATCAGCATCTTACAAAGCGTGGTCTTGCCGACGCCGCTCTTGCCGATGACGGCGATCTTCTCGCCCTTGGTCACCACGGCCCGTAGGCCTTCGCAAACCGTACATTCGGGCCAAATCTTGGTCACGCCGTCCAGGCTCAGCGTCTGCTTGCTGGAGGGCTTCTTCACCTTGAACTGAATGAACGGGCGCTCGATGTTGGAGCGCTTCAAGTCAGTCAACGTCAGGCGTTCGATCTGCTTCTTGCGGCTTTGCACCTGCGAGCCGCGCGTACCGGCCGAGAAGCGCGCCACGAAGTCCTGCAACTGCGAAATCTTCTTCGAACGCTCGGCGTTCTCTTGCTCGATTTTGCCGCGAACCTGGCCCTTGGCTTGGACCATGTCGTCGTACCCACCGGGATACAGAATGATGGCGTTGTAGTCGATGTCCGCGATGTGGGTGCAGACCTCGTTCAAGAAGCGGCGATCGTGCGAGATGGTGATGAGCACGCCACGGTAGCTCTGCATGAACTTCTCGAGCCAGCGGATGCTGTCGATGTCCAAGTTGTTCGTAGGCTCGTCGAGCAGCAGCGCGTCGGGGTTGCCGAACAGCGCTTGGGCCAGCAAGACGCGCAGCTTCTTGCCGCCCGGGATCTCGCTCATCACCTTTTCGTGATCGCTCTCGGGAATGCCGAGGCCGCTCAGCAGCTCGGCCGCGTCTGACTCAGCCGTGTAGCCGTTCTCTTCGGCGATATCGCCCTCCAGCTCGCCGAGCCGTACGCCGTCGTCGTCCGAGAGGTTGGCCTTGGCGAGCAGCAGCTCTTTCTCCTGCATCACCTCCCACAGCTTGGCGTTGCCCATGATCACGACGTCGAGCACGCGCCAGTTCTCGAAAGCGAACTGGTCCTGCTTGAGCACGCTGGTGCGCTTGGGGCGCTGCACGGTGCCGGTGTCTGCTTCGATGTCACCGGAGACGATCTTCAAGAACGTCGACTTGCCCGCGCCGTTCGGGCCGGTCACGCCGTAGCGGCGCCCAGCGTTGAAAGTGACCGTCACCTCTTGAAAGAGCTTCTTCAGTCCGTAGGCTTTGGTGACGTCTTGAATCTGAATCTGGGACATGGGCGGGCCGCTCTTAGCAGGTAATGGCCCAGGGCACCCGTGCCGGTTGCACAAGTGCCCGAACAGACAAGATTTTTTGGCGGTGCCGTGAGCCTTGCCTGCCTCAGCGCACCTGGACCTGCCGCTCGGCCCAGCTGACGCCGCCGCGGTCGTCGCGGGCGACGAACCACAGGCTCAAGGTTTGGCCGGAGGCGCCCTTGCGCGCCACCCAACCTGTCTTGGGCGCCTTGCCGGTGCGAACCTCGAACTCGAAGATGCCCTCGGTGGCGTAATGCTGGATCACGACCTGTTCCGTGAAGTCCCTTCCGAGCTCGTCCTTGCCCTTCTCGAAGCTTTCGGCCGATAGCTTGGCGGCTATCTGGTGTTTGTCCTTGTCGGAGCAAGTCACGTAGACGAAGTCGGTCGTGTTGCAGAAGCCAACGGTTTTGATCTCGTCTTCCGGCCAGTCCACGCCGTCGAACGTGATGCCGGTGATGACCGGGTTTTCGTTGCGCTCTGTCTCGCGCACCGTGATGCGCTTGAAGCCGACGATGAACTCATGGAGCTCGAGATCACGGCCGCCGCCCGTCTCTTGGCAGCGAAACGGCAAGCCACCAGGGCCTTCGCCCATGCTCAGCTCGCCGGGGCACGCCACCGAGACCACGCCGACGGTCGCGGCACCGCGCGCCGCTTCCGGCAAGCTCGACAGCGCGTCGGCCGGAATCGTCAACGCGGCCGAGCTCATGCCGGCGCCCATCGCGAACACCGCGCTAGCGGGGTCGGGGCCAGCGGCGATGGTGGCCAAGCAGCCGTCCAGGTCGCTGCTGTCCGGGTTCGCGCAGCTGGCCCAAGCCCACGTGACCTCTCTCTGAGTCGGGTCGAAGCTCAGCGAGCTGAGCTGCACCGTCTCGCCCGGGCGCGCATACGGCTGGTCGACTTGCTCGGCCAAGACCCGAAACGAATCGACCTTCGTGCCCGGCTCCGGGAGCGTTTCGTTACAACCGCTCAAGATCAGCGAAAGCGCGGCAATGAGCCCAAGTTTATGGGAACGATGCGAATTTTTCATAGCTCACCTCGGACGCCGATGATCGGCAGTAGCGGAAGACCGTGGGTGGCGGTCGTTTGCGAGTAGTCGAAGTTGTAACCAATGCTCTCGGTGTTCTGGTGGTTGTACGCGTTCTGCACGTCGAAGTACGCCGTCAGCGCCCACGACCGAAACTGCCAAGTCTTGTCGACGCGCACGTCGAGCTGGTGGAAGGCCGGCATCCGCTTGGAGTTGCGCGACAACGACGTGACGGGCGCGTACGTGCCGGCGTCGTAGTCCAGCGTGCCGCCGATCTCGGGCGTGTAAGGGCTGCCGGTGACGTAGCGGAAGCGCCCGCCGACTTGCCAGCCGCGACCGAGCTTGTAGCTGCCGAGCGCGGTCAAGATGTGCGTCTGGTCGTAGTCGTAGCGGTAATAGGCGGCGTCGTCCGAGTCCTTGCGCTCGCTGCGTGACAGCGTGTACGCAATCCAACCGAAGAAGCGCCCGCCATTGCCTGGCTTGTACCGGAGCAAGAGCTCGCTGCCGTAGCTGCGACCCGTGCCGATATTCTGGTAGCTGAGCCCGTTCGCGGTGCTGTTTTGGCTGGGCGCCGACAGCACTAAACCGTGTAAATCCTTGTAAAAGCCTTCCAGCGAGACCTCCAGGGGTGGCGCCAGCTCTTGCTCGAAGCCCAGGCTGTAGTGGTTGGCGCTCTCGCTCTTCAGGCCTCCGTTGCCGAAGGGCTCGATACTCTCGTAAGCCTCGGGGGCTTGGTGAAAGATGCCTGCGCCGGCCTTGATGGTGGTGCGCGGGTAGCTCGGGTGAACGTCCCAACGCGCAGCGATGCGTGGGTCGACGGACCATTTCTTGGTACCGCCGTCGTAGTCGGTGCGAACGCCAGGCAAGAGCTTGAGCGTCGGAAACGGAGCTAGCTCCAGCATGGCGTAACCGGCGGGACGAGTTGCCTTGCCCTTGCCTTTGAGCTCGACCAGTGGCCGTCCGAAAGTCGGGCCGGTGTCTTGGTTGCTTTCGAAGTCGGTCGAGGGCAACCGATAGCTGGCGTCGTACAAGTCATGCTGCACGTCGATGCCGGCAATCGCGGTGATGGCCGAGCTGAGCTTGGCTCTCACGTCGGAGCGAGCCTGAAAGTTGAGGAACGCCACGTCCAAGTACATGCCGCCGATCCTGGTGTGCTGGGTGTCCTGCCCGGCCGACAGCGTGGTCGTCCAGCGCAGGCTGTCGGTGGGCCTGGTGTCGACTCGGCCCTGAACGCGCCAAAAACCCTGATGAAGCCCGGCGTCGCCGCCGAACGCCGGGTCCCTCGAGTCGGGCGAGTTCAGCGTGAGCTCCATGCGGTCGTCGGAGCCGAACGCCGCCAAGCGCAGCGTGGTGTTCTTCGTGACGTCGTGCTCGAGCATCGCTTGATAGTCGTAGTAGACGGGGGCTGCGGTAACGCCCACGCCGCTGGCGCGCAGGGCCGACCCTAGCCAGGCGTCGAGCCAGGAACGACGACCGCCGATCATGAAGCGTGTCGACTTGTTGATGGGAGCTTCCACCAACAAGCGCGCGTCGATCAGGTCGACTTGCAGCAGACCGTGCAGCTTGTCCTTCTTCGGGGAACGCAGGCCGACGTCGACGATGCCGCCGGTGGCGCGCCCGTACTGGGGGCCGAAGTTGCCCGGGTAAAAGTCGATGCGCTCCAGCATCTCGCTCGGCACCACCGACGACAAACCGCCGAAGTGATAGACGATGGGCACGTTGGTGCCGTCGATGAACACTTGCGTGTCGCGCGGCGAAGAGCCACGCACGATCAGCAAGCCGTCGAAGGCTCCTACGCGGGCCACGCCTGGCATGTTGCCGATAGCGCGCAGCGCGTCGCCGTTCGTTCCGGGAATTTTCGTGATTTCCTGGGCCGTAATGGTGCGCTGGGTCGGTTCGCGTGCAGGGCGCTCGCCGGCCACGTCGATGTCCAACGAGTCCGTGGCGGCGGCAGCGGGGGCGCCAGCGGCCGGGGCCGGCGCGGCCGGGGCCGGCGTTGGAGCGGGCGGCTCGGCTACCGGGGCGGGCGCAGGCGCAGGCGCCTGAGCTTCGAACTGGATCCGGAAAGGGATCTTGGCTGGCACCGGCTTGCCGTCGCGCTCGGCGGGCGTGAACTCCAACTGTTTGGCGGCGTCGACGGCTGCTTGGTCGAACTCCTCGCCCGCTGAGGTCGCGACCGCGACGTCGGTGACCTTGCCGGTGTCGTCGAGCGTGAGCACCAGCGCGACGCTGGCGTTGACGCCGCTCTCGAGCTTGCCCGGCGGGTAGACCGGCTGCGCCGCCTTCACGAGCTTGGGCGGAGTGAGCGCCGGAGCCGTCGCGGGCGCGGCGGCGTCTTCTGCGTACGCTGCTTGAGTCACGAGCAGCGCGAGCGCGGTGATGGCGATGAATCGGATTCGTTGCATGGGTCCTCGGTGTGACGGGGCCCTCAGCAAGCTCCGGGCCAATGTATGCAATCGGCTCCTTGCTCGTCTGTGCTTAGAGAGCGCGTGTCTCGCCGGCATCGGCGCGCGGGCTCACGCGCGCCGTTGGCCGGACGCCTGTCGTGGCCGATGCCGGACACTTGTCCTCCCCCGCGGCTGAGCACAGCGGACAGCCTGCCCGAACCCGCGAAAATGGCGGGCTTTTGGCCAGCGTGGCGGCGGCTTCTGGCTTGGCACGCGCCGTGCTGAAGGGGCGCCGTGCTCGCCCCGAAAGCCCGAGGTCGGGCGGGGGAGCAAGGAGACTCAAGTCATGAACATCGTCGAACGTACCAAGCTCATTTTGCTCGACATCGGCGCTTCGCCAATTCTGTATCTGATGATCGGACTCAGCGTGATCAGCGTCGCCATCATGGTCGAGCGCACGCTGTTCTTCTTCAGGGTGCGCGAGAACCTGCAGCGGCTCGCGTCCCAGCTCGGTGCCAAGCTTGGTAGTGGCGACATGGCGGGTGCGCATGCGCTGGTCGCGGAGTCCAAGTCTGCCGAGGCCGCGATCGTCGCCGCCGGTTTGGCGCGCGTCAGCCAGGGCGCAGCGGCGGTGGAAGAGGCGATGGCTGGCGCCAGCGCGGTGCAACGTATGCGGCTCGAACGCCGTCTGGGCTTCTTGGGTACGCTCGGCTCCAACGCGCCGTTCGTGGGCTTGCTCGGTACCGTGATCGGTATCGTGCAGGCGTTCGATCAACTGCAAGTAGCTGGCGCAGGTAACGGCGGCGGCGCCATGAACGGCGTCATGGGTGCGATCGCCGAAGCGCTGGTGGCGACCGCGATTGGTCTAGTGGTGGCGATCCCGGCGGTGGCCGCGTTCAACGCTTTCCAGCGGCGAATCAAGGCCATTCTCGGCAACGCCGAGGCGCTGCGTCACATCGTGCTGTCGTACGTGAAGGCGTCGCCGCAAGGCGCGCAAGGCCCGGCGGGCGGCCGCTCCGGCTCGGAGGATTCGCAGGTCGTGCGCTTCGATCAGCTCAGCGCCAGCGCTCATTGAGAGGGACGTTGGCAGTTGGCAGTTGGCAGTCGAGAGAGAAGAGAGAGAAGAGATGGCAAGCATTCAAAATACCGACGAGGAGATCTCGGGCATCAACGTGACGCCGTTGGTCGATGTGACGCTGGTGCTGCTGATCATCTTCATGGTCACGGCCAAGTTGATCAGCGGCCAAGGCATTCCGCTGGATTTGCCCAAGGCCAAGACGGCCGGCGCCACGCAAACGGTGCTCAGCGTGTCTATCGACGCGCAGGGCGCGGTGCTGGCGAACGGTAAGCCAGTGAGCAGTGACGCCGAGCTGCGCGGGCGTGCCAGCCAGGCGCTCAAGGACAACCCGGAGCTACGCACCGTGATCGCCGCTTCGACCGACGCCAGCCATGGCAAGGTCATGCACGTGCTCGACACCGTGCGCGACGCGGGCATCACGCGCGTCGCCTTCGCCGCCGACAAAATCGCCGCGACTGCCCCGTGAAGGAGCCAGCCATGTCATCCGTAGTTGCTCCTGCCCCGCTCGACGATTTCGTGGCCGGGCTGTTCGACAGAGCGCCTCGGCGCCGCGCCCTGAGCGTGTTGGGCTGGGGCGTCGCGCTCGGCGGCCACCTGCTCTTGGCCGGCTTCGCGCTGGGCGAGCGCCGCCCAGCGCCGCCTGCTCCGGCCCCGCTCGAGGTCGACTTGGCTCCGCCCGAGCCGCCACCACCGGTGCAGACGCCGCCTGCCCAACCGGTAGAGCGCGCCCCAGAGCCAGCAGCTCCCGCCAAAGCGCTCGCCGCGCCGCCCGCGCCTGCGCACGTTGGTGCACTGGTCACGGCCAAGGCCGACCCGACACCTTCGCCCGCTCACGAGGAGCCGGTCGACTTCACCAACGACCCGGGGGCGCTCGGCTTTGGGTCCGGTGTGGTGGCGATTGGCGGCAAGGCGGAGGTGGGCGTGAAGCAAGCCGCGCTGAGCCCCGTTGCGGGCGTCGGCACGAGCGCGGTCAAGGGTCCGGTAGGCGACGCGCTCACGCCCGTGTCCGACCTCAGCCGCAAGCCCAGCCTCGGTGAGAGTGACCCGTGCCGGGGCTACTTTCCGCGTGGCGCTTCTGACGATGTGGCGAGCGCGGCCGTGCTGGTCACCATCGGCAAGAGCGGCGCCGTCTCGGGCGTACAGCTGCTGTCCGAATCACCCCCCAAGCAGGGGTTTGGAGCAGCCGCCCGTGCCTGCATGACCAGCAAGCGTTTCAGTCCGGGGCTCACCCACGATGGCAAGCCGGCCGCCACCGCCATCCGAGTCAACATTCGCTTCGCCCGCTAGCCAAAGCCTGGTGTCGCGGTCGCGAAGCGGCGTGTTATCGTCGCCCGCGATCACGATGCCTGTCTCTCCGTCTACCCCCGCCCGGCGCTCCAGCGAGAGCAGTGGGCGCATGGCCGGCGAGTATCGCTTGTTGCGCAAGCTGGGCGAGGGCGGCTTCGGCGCGGTGTACGAGGCCGAGCATCCGCTGCTCAAGCGCCGCGCGGCCGTCAAAGTGCTGCACCGCGTGGCCGACAAGGACTCGGACGCGGTGCTGCGTTTCATCTCGGAAGCGCAAGCCGTCAACCAGATCCGCAATCGTCACATCATCGACGTGTTTTCGTTCGGGCAGCTGGCAGACGGCCGCCACTTCTACGTGATGGATTTGCTCGACGGCGAGCCGCTCGATCAGTGGCTGAAGCACGAGGGCCGCGTGGAGGTAGCGATCGCGCTGCAACTCTTGACGCCCATCGCCCACGCGCTGGATCTGGCGCACAACGCCGGCATCGTGCACCGCGATCTCAAGCCGCAGAACATCTTTTTGGCGTGGGATCAGAGCGGCGACACCGTGCCCAAGCTGCTCGATTTCGGCATGGCCAAGCTCCTGGGCGAATCGCCCGTGCACACCGTGAGCGGCACGCCCATCGGCACGCCCCTGTACATGTCGCCCGAGCAAGCGCGCGGCGAAAAGGTCGATCGTCGATCGGACGTGTATGCGCTGGGAGTGCTCTGCTACGAAATGCTCACCGGGCAGCTGCCGTTCGTCGGGGACACGACCGTTGCCGTGCTGATGGCGCACATCATTCAGACCGCAGCGCGTCCCTCCGAAACCTGTCCCCAGGTTTCGCCCCTGCTGGACGCGCCGCTCTTGCGCATGCTCGACAAAGACTCGGCGCAGCGCCCGAACAGCGCCGGCGAGGCCATCGCTGCGCTGCGCAGCGCGGCACAAGAAGCGGGCATCTCGCTCGTGGACGGACCGCTACGCTTACCGCGGCCAGCGCCCAGCGTGTCTGGCGAGCAACTGCGCGGAGAGCCCGACACGCTGCTCGACGACAGCGACGCTCGCTTGCAGGAAGAGCGGTCGGCGCCCGCCACGACGTTGGGGGCGGCACGGCCCCTGTGGCCTTTCGGGCTTGGTCTCTTGGGTTTGGGCGCTCTGTTGGGCTTCGTGGTCTTGCGCGGCGCCGCCCCTTCGACCCAACCCGAAGCACGCACCAGCGCGCCCGCCGTGAGCGCGCCTACGCTGCCTCCCACCGCCGTCTCGCTCGTGCCGCCCGCTGCAACACCGTCACCCTCCTCGGTCAGTGAGCCTCTGCCTTCGGCAGCGCCCAGCAGCTCTGGCGGCGCGCCCCTGCGCGCTCCAGACGGCAAGAAGGTGAGCAAGCCTCGCCCTAGCGCCGCCGCGCACATTCCGACCGATCTGGAGAATCCGTTTTGAGGTTGCGGTGGCTCAGCGCGGCCGGGCTCTCATCCTCTTTGCTCTTCGGTTGCACGGACCTGCCGGTGATCGAAGACGGTGTGTGCGGCAACGCAGTCCTCGAAAAAGAGGTCGACGAGGACTGCGACACCTTCGTCGACTCCAAAGAGTGGGTGTGCCGACCGAAAGGCGCGGTCGGTGAGTGTCACTTCGACTGTGCGGTGAACGCGGACGGCAAGCACGCTGCATGTCCCGAGGACATGGGCTGCGCGGCCGACGGCATCTGTCGCAGAAGGACGGACGACTTCAACGGTCCCGTTTCCTTGTCCGCCGACTCGTCATCGTGGCTCAGCACGCTCGACTTCGACGGTGACGGACGACCCGAGCTACTCAGCGCCGAGCCGGCCGATCAGCTCGAAAAGGCGCGCTTTCGCCTGCACTACTTCGACCCCGCGGGGGCGCTGGCAGAGACCCGCACGTTTCCGCACGCCGTTACCCGACCCATCGCCCGAAAGTTGGACGGCGAGCCAGCCTCGCAGCTGATTTTCAGCAACTTTCGCATCGGCATGCTGCCTGGCCGCGCCGATCGCGATTGGGTGCCCGCCACGTTCAGCTCGTACGTCGTGCCCGACGCAGACATTCGCGTCGTCGGGGTGCGCAAGGACGTGGTCGGTCTTGCGGCTGCCTTGGTTGCGCTCACGAAGCTGAACGGTGTTTGGGGCGCGTACGTGCCCTCCTACTTGGACAACGGCGCGTTGTCTCTGCGCGGTACCCCCTTCGCTCATCCGGTGAGCGAGCTCGCCGGCGCGCCCGTCGCCGGCAACATCGTTCTCGGTGACGACTCACCGTGCGACGAGCTGGTGCTCGCGTTCAAAGGCGACCGCAGCTTCCGCATGCTGGACCTGTGCCGCGTTGGGGACGGCCCGCGAGATCTGCGGCTGGAGGTGGTGTGGCGTGAAGAGGCGCGCGAGCAGGTCGTGAGCTTGCCGGACGATCTCGAGATCGACGCCGCGCCATTGGTGGCCGACGTCGACGGTGACGGCTACCTCGACGTGCTGGTGGGTGCGGGCAACCGAGCCTACGTCGCTCACGGTGACGGCACCCGCTTGCAAGACGTCGCGGAGGGCCCTTTGGAGCTTCCGTCATTTGCCTCGCCCAACGTGCTACTGCCGTCGATGCCGCTGGCCGCGGGTGACATCTCGGGCGACGGCATCGCTGATTTCGTGTTTTCCACCTCCGTGAAGGTGTCGCGCAAGTCACTGGCGGATGGCCTGGTTGGCTACTTCGAGTCTTACGCGAACGGCGCCCAACCCTGGTCCATGGCTAAAATCGCCGACGTCAACGGCAACGGCCGGCCCGACATCGTGGCGGCCGCCGCGGGGGCGCCCGGGCTGACGTTCCTCAACGGCACGGGCGGCTCATTTCAGATTTCGGCGCGGCTTGCCACCCGTGGTCCGCTGCGCTTCTTGGCAGCTGGCGACTACGACGGTGATTTGATCGGTGACGTGGCGTTCATCGAAGGCGACTCGTCCGGTGGTCCGAGCGATCAACTCGCGGTGGCGTTTGGCGCCCGCGACGGCCTGCCGCTACCCGCCAAGCGTGTGGCAGAGCTCAGCGGCGTCGAACAGCTCAGCGACCACCCGCAAGAAGGCTTGGACGAGCTGTTCACCTCGTCGCGGCAAGGTCCGAAGGGCCACCAAGCCGCGACGTTCACGTTGTTCGACGGGGGGCCAGACCGCTTGCCCTTCGCTCCCTACTCGCTGGTGACGTTCTCTCGCGACGGGCAGCTGCAAGATCAGCTGGCGCTCGCGCTGGCAGTGGGTGCTTTCACGGCGCCGGGCGCCAATGACGTCGTCGCCATGGGCAGCAACGACTTCGAGACCGGATGGGACCTCTGGCTCATTCAGGGGATCGGCCGCCAGAATCAGCCTCCGCTGCTGCTGAGCGTGGACGCGCCACCCAAAGGCGTCCTTCCAACCACCAAGCTCCAAGACGGCTCTGTTCGCCTGAGCGTAGCCAGCGCAGCGGCAGATCTCGAAGGCGACGGCTTCGACGAAGCCTTGTGGCTGATGCCGCAGGGAGCCGAAGGCTGCGCGCTGTTGCGGTACGACATCGACGGCGGCAAAAGCGAAGCCTTGTCCCGTAGCCAGCTGCTGTTCGACGAGCCCTGCACGGTGCCCGAGCTCGGCGCCGCCGATTTGAACGGAGACGATCGGCTCGATCTACTGCTGCTGTTGGGCAACCCCGAGCTCGCGCCCCGCCGCCTGCAGGTGTTGTGGAACGACGGTCACGGCGGCTTCTCCCTCGACGACCGCAGCTTCATCAGCGACACCGAAGACGACGTGCGCGCCTTCAGCGTCCTTCCCGATCCGGGCCGGCGCGATCGGCGGGTAGCTTTCGTGACCGACTCGGCGCTGCACGTGGCCAGTCGCTCGCTGCGCGGCTCGGAGTTCGACGTCGTGCGCAACTTCGGCCCGTTCAACGACGCGCGCGCCGTGAGCGTGGTGGATCCGAACACCGACGACAATACCGATCTGGTCGTGGCCGACGCGGAAGGGCTTTGGCTCGTGGGAGCGAAGTTGAGATGAGCGCACGTCGACGTTGGGTTTTCGCCGGCGCGCTGCTGGCGGCGCTGTGGGGCGCAAGCACGCCCGCCATCGCGCAAGAGGCGACGGAGCTGGAGCGAGCCAAAGCGTCGTTCAAGGCCGGCGCCAACGCGTACGCCGCCGGCGACTACTTGGCCGCCATTCAGGCGCTGGAAGCCGCTTACGAGCTGACGCCGCTGCCCGCGATTGCCTTTTCGATAGCCCAAGCCGAGCGCAAGCAATACGCCTCCAAAAAGGAGCGCGAGCACTTGGAGCGCGCGGTGGCGCTCTTTCGTCGCTACCTCGAGCGAGAGCCTGACGGGCCGCGCCGCAACGACGCGCGCTTGGCGCTGAAAGAGCTGGAACCCGAGCTGGGCAACGCGGTCGTTCGCGAAGCACCGGCCAAAGTACAGGCGCGCCCCACGCGCTTGATGATCGTGAGCGAGACGCCCGGCGCCCGCATCACGCTCGACGGCGGCGTGCCCTCGCCGTCTCCGCTCATCCGCGAAGTGACGCCTGGGGTTCACCGCGCTCACGTCGAAGCAACCGGCTACGACGCCGTCGATCGCGAGGTAACGGCGGTCGCGGGCGAGCTGCTGTTGAAGGAAGTCCGGCTCACCGAGCGCGCTTGCTTGCTGTACGTGTGGGCTCCGGCGGGCGCCGACATCTACGTCGACGGCCTGTACATCGGGCAAGGCGGTCCGCGCGCTACGCTGCCCCTGCGCACGGGGCGTCATCAACTGGTGGTCGGGCAGCAGGGCAAGCAGGTCGTTCGGCGAGATCTACGGCTGGCGCGTGGGCAAAGCCACACCGAGGTGGTCACGTTGGAGCCCACCACGCAACGCGTCTTGTCCGAGTACCTGTTCATGGCGGGCGGCGCGGCGTTGGGCGGCGGCATCGTGCTCAGCGCGCTCGCTGCGCGCTCCCAAAACGACGCCGAGGACTTCTTGTGGCTCAAGCGGCAGCGCGGCGTAAAAAGCGCCGAGCTCGTCGCCTACAACGCGTCGATAGTCGAGCGGAATCGCTATCGCATCGGCGCGGCGGTCGGCATCGCGGGGTCGCTTGGCTTCTTCATCACGGGTCTGTTTTTGCACGAGCTCGATAGACCCAGCCTGGCCGCCGCGCCCCGCCGCTTCGAGCTGCGCGAGCCCGAAGCCGCGCGGGCCACGCCCCGTTTCGCTCTTTCCCCCCTGACCGCAACCGGCGACCTGGGCGGGTCTTTGCAGGTGAGTTTCTAGATTGGCCCGACTCATGCTTTGTACCTCCTCGATGCACCTGGACCGGAGACTGTTGGCGAGCCTGTGCTTGACGGGTTCGCTGGTAACCGGGCATGCCCAGGCGCAGCCCACGTCTCCGGCCGCTGCTTCCGCCGAGCTGCCAGCGCCGGCCGCCCCAGGCCCCGCCACGGCCGATACGCCCGCGCCCGGCTCACCCGACACGTTGGAGACGCCCTACTCGGACACGCCGCCTGCCGCGTCGCAGCCCCTGCCGCCACCCGCCGCCAAGCCGCACAAGATCGAGCTGGCGGTAACGCCCACGCCGGACATTCGTCCGCAGTTGCCGATTCGTGCTCGGCGCAAATTGGCGCTGCTGGGTGAAATCGGCTGGAACGGGCTTTCGGGCTTCGGTCCCATGCTGACCTACCACGCTCATCCGCACTTCTCCGTCGACTTGGGCGCTGGCTTTTCGCTCTTGGGCGGCAAGCTGGGTGCGCGTGGACGCTACAACTTCCTCAAAGCCGCGTTCACTCCCTTCCTCGGTGTTGGCTACAACTACGGCTCGGGCTTCGGCCAATTCAGGACCGATCCCTCTAGCGATCCGAACGGCGATCAAAACCGCGAGCCTGTCACCATCGACCACGGGCCGTCACACCTGATTCAAACCGTGGTCGGCTGCGACTTCATCCACCGCCGCGGGTTCACGATGTTGGGCACGCTTGGATACAGCTGGCTCTTGAACAAAGACAACTACCGGGTGCTGGCGGGCGAGCTCACCGCGGACGAAAAAGAAGGCTTCGACATCGCTTTCAAAGGCGGGCTCGTTCTGGGCATCGCCATCGGTTACGCCTTCGAAACCCAATAGATACCGCGGACAAGTGTCCGGACACTTGTCACGCGCGGGTCAGTGTAAGCCGTCCGGTTCGAGGCGCAATCACCGTCGCCCTACCGGGCAACCAGCAGTTGATTTCCATGCCACCGCCGGCTCGGCGAGCCAGGCGTAGCTTGCCGCGATGCGCTTCGACTATCTCGCGGCACAACGCTAGCCCCAGCCCGGTGCCCTTCTCTTTGGTCGAAAAGAAGGGCACGAGCGCGCTCTTCAGCACCTCGTCGGTCATGCCGCTGCCTCGATCGCTCACCGTGATGCTGCACGAACCATCGCTGGCGACGTCCGCCGAAAGCTCGACCTCGGGAGCTTCACCGCTCGCTTCCACCGCGTTCTTGAGCAAATTGATCAGCGTCTGCTGAAGCTGCGCGGCGTCGAACCAGCCGTGTACGGTAGGCGCGGAGCCAAAGCGCGCCTGGGGGAACAAGGCTTGCAGATTGTCCAGAAACGGTTGCCAGTTCACGCTCTCCGGTCGTGGTTTGGGCAGGCGAGCAAACCGCGCATAACCCTCCAAAAACGCCGTCAAATGCAGGGTCCGCTCTTCGATCGTGTCGAACACGCGGCCAAGCTTGGGCAGCTGCTCCGGGTTCTGCGCAATCAGACGCGCCGAGTGCACCATCGAAGAAATCGGCGCCAGCGAGTTGTTGAGCTCGTGATTGATGATGCGAATCACGTTCTTCCAGACGTCGATTTCTTGCCGTCCCAGCTCGGGGGTCAGCTCCTTCACCATCAGCAGCGTGTGGCGCTCGCCGCTCAAGTCGAAGAAGCGACGGCTCAAGCTGTATGTCTCGGCGCGCCCTTCTTGCTCGACCGTGAAGAGCGCGTCCCCTTCGCGCACCAAGGCCTGCTTCAGGCTGTCGGGGGCGTTCTGCACCAAACGAAGGAAATTCTGGTCTTCCAGCGCCTGCTCTTCGGCGAACAGCGCGCGCGCCTCCGCGTTGCAGTAGGCAATTTTACCGGTGTCGCCATACACCACGATGGCCATCGGCGCGCTGTCGACCACCGCCTTCAGCAGCCGCGCTTGCTCGCTGCGCTCGGCGCGCTCGGTCGCGGCCGCCAGCTCCAAACTTTGGTGATCGCCGGCCAAGGCCCGTCGTTGCAGCCACATCGCCGCGCCTGCGGCCAGGCCCATCGTGACGCCGGCGGGCAGGGGAGCGCCCAGCAAAGTCGTCAGGATGCCAAACGCCGCCGCCGTCGCGGCTGCCGCCAGCGGAGCACCGAAAAACGAGGAGCGTGCCATGGGCTCTTGGCGCCGTTCAGCCCTTGGGGCGGCGCTCGAGCTCGACGCCGAGCCTATCCATGCGCCGGTAAAGCGCTTGGCGGCTCACGCCCAACATGGCGGCGGCCGTCGCCACCACGCCACCGCTCGCCACCAAAATCCGCTCCAGCTCTGCGCGTTCTGGATCGGCGCTGCCCGACTTGGACACGGGCGGCACGGCACGTTCCGTAGCAGCCGTGACGGGCGTTGCGCCGGTGCTGGTGCCCGCCGCAAGCCCCAAGTCGGCTGCCGTGACCCGCGGCGCTTGGCACACCAGCGTGGCGCGCTGCAGGCGGTTCTCCAGCTCGCGCACGTTGCCGGGCCATTCGTAGTCGACCAGCGCCTGGCGCGCGTCGGCGGTCAGCTCGTAGGCCTGCCCACCGTCGGCTTTGTAGCCAGTCAGCAGGTGCTCGGCCAGCGGCAACACGTCATCGGCGCGGTCGCGCAGCGCCGGAATGCTCAATTCGATGACGTTGAGCCGGAAGTACAGGTCTTCACGAAACGTGCCCTGCGCGATGGCGCGCGGCAGATCGGCGTTGGTGGCGCTGATCAGGCGCACGTCCACCTTGCGCGTGGTGTTGCTGCCCAGGCGCTGAAATTCGCCGGTTTGTAGCACGCGCAGCAGCTTCATCTGCCCCATCATCGAAAGGTTGCCGATCTCGTCCAAAAAGAGCGTGCCGCCGTCGGCCTCTTCGAAGCGGCCAATGCGCAGCTTCTTGGCGCCCGTGTACGCGCCCGCTTCGGCGCCGAACAGCTCGGCCTCCAGCAGCTCGTCCGGCAGCCCGCCCGCGTTCACCTTCACGAACGGCTTGTCCTTGCGGCGCGAGTTGGCCTGCACAATCTGCGCAATCCGCTCTTTGCCGGAGCCGTTCGGGCCCGTGACCAGCACGGCCGCTTCCGAAGGCGCCACCTTGGCGGCCAAGCGCACGACTTCGTGCATGGCCGCGCTCTCGTACACCAAACCGCACAAATCATGCTCGCTGGCCAAGCCGGCGCGCGAGCGGTTCGAGCTGGCGCGCAGCCGTAAGTTCTCCTGCGACAACTGGCGCAAACGAATCAGGTTCTTCACGGTGGCGACGAGCTTGTCGTCGTTCCACGGCTTGGCGATGTAGTCGCTGGCCCCCGCTCGCACCAGCCGTACGGCCGCTTCCAAGGACTGAAACGCCGTCATCAACACGACCGGCAGGTCTGGATCGAGCTTGCGAATAGCGTGCAGCAGCGCTTCGCCCTCCTCGCCGCTTGTGGCATCGCGGTGGAAATTCATGTCCTGCAGCACGACGCCCAAATCCTCCGAGCGGATCAGCGCCAGCGCCTGCTCGGGCGTGCGCGCCGCGAGCGTTTCGAACCCGTGCACGTCGAACAACACCTCCAGCGCTGCCAAGACAGCAGGCTGGTCGTCGACAATCAGAACCTTCAAACCACTCATGCGGTGCCTCTCAAAAGCAATTACGGTGCCAGCCAGCGCGCGGGGTCAAGCCGGACCGAGCTCTTAGGGTAGGCCCGGTCGCATTCGTGCCGGTGCCGCCCAGCTGGGCGGCGAGCGGGGCGCCGGCCGGCGCTCGTCGGGTCAAGCCCGCGCCGCTCACGAAGAAGTGACTATCTTTGGCGTCCTCGACATCCGCATCGCCGCGCCCCACGATCGCCCTGCACGATTTCGAGGGCGTGAGTCATGGAACACTTCCGCAATCCATTCGACGATGGCGAGCTGGCTGGCGTTGCCGTCGCGCAGAACCAGGCATTTTTCGACGGCCTGTCGCAGCGAGTGAAAACCCACCGGTTCTTCTCGCATCCGTTCCTTTCCATGCTCGACGGCGCGGTGCCCCCGGTGGCTTGCGCGGTGTTGGCCTCGGCCGAGTCAACGATACCGACCAGCTTTCCCATTCTGTCGGCGCTCGCACAAAAGGCCTTCAAGGACGTGGACACCACGTTCTTCGATCGGCACGGCGCGCGCGACGAGGGGCACGCCGGCGACGCGTCGTTGCTCTTCGCCGTCAGTGGGCAAGGCGCCTATTTTGCTGCAGCAGAGGCCGAGGTCATGCTCGACCTGGACCACCGCAGCGAGCTGAACGACGAATGGTTGGCGCGCTTCAGCGCAAAGGCGTGCTGAGCCCCTCTTGCCCTCGAGCTCGAGTCATCCGTGGTCGGCGTCGGCGCCCGGTGTTAGCCTTACGGCATGGTGCGCCTCGGGAGTGGGATTCTCGCCAAGGTCATTCGAACCCTCTTGCTCAGCGGCGGCCTGGCGTTCGCGGCCAGCGCTTGCATCGGCCAAACCTGCACGTTGATCGGCTGCAGCAGCGCGGCCTACGTCAACATCGGCCGCGCGGGCGCCTGGCAGGCTGGGTCTTACGCTCTCGACTTGTCGATGGACGACGAGCAACGCCACTGCGACTTTGCGGTGCCTGACGACTTGCCCCCAGCTGGCCTGCTCGTTCCGCTCGACTGCGGCGCAGGCGTCAGCGCTCTGCTCGGTCAGCGTTCGAAGTGTACCTCCACGACGAGCAGCGACGGAAACTCGAGCAGCGGCTCGTGCACGCCCATTCCCGACGAGTACGAGCTCACGCTCGAGTTGATGGGAAACCCCAAAACCGTCAGCATCACGCTCTCGCGCGACGGCTCCACCGTTCTGTCCGACAGCCGCAAGCCCAAGTACGAGCGCGACTATCCGAACGGCCCCGACTGCGACCAAGGCTGTTCCCAGGCCAGCTACCAGCTGACCTTCGAAGACTGAGAAAGGGCGGGGTGCGAGGGAAAGGGCAAGCGGAGGCTCGAGTCCCTGCCGCTCGAAAATGTCTCCTTTGTCGGTGCGCTCAAACTTGAGTCGCGGCGCGGGCTAGCGCGGCCGGTACGTCGTTCGTGATGGGGGCGCCGTGGCCGAGTAGCAGGGCGCGCAAGTCCGTGCGTTGAGACTGGCTGCGGAGCCAGCTGCGTAGCGACGAGCGGTCAGCAATCTCACGTATCCGGACTGCGCGCGCTACGCCGAAGCCACCGCCAGGGGGGCCCAGCGGGCGGAAGAGCAGTGACAGAACTCCCGACATCTTGATGTTGTTCAGGCTCTCGCAGACGCACAACGCGCGCGCGTCGCCGAACGGAATGTCCATCACGACGTCTTCGTGATCATTGCCGGGCAACACGAATGCCTGGATGCCGGCGGCGCTCAGCTCTGCGAGCCCGCCCGCAACCGTCACGCCGTGAACCCGCGCGGGCTCTGGCGCCAAGATGCGCAAGTCCGGATAGCGAGCTGCGTAAAAAGGCGCATCCATTTGATGACGCCGGTGAGGAATGACCATGAAGCGCGGGCGCCCCAGCGCTTCGAGCTCGGACATGCCGCCCGCGTTCATTGCGATCACGCTGTACAGGGTCAAGTCACCGTTCGGGCTCCGCACGATGGTCATGTTGCGCGGCACTGGAATCTTTAGCGACCCAGTTACTTGCCAAACATTTTCTGCCAGCGGAACCGGCCCGCCGTGCGAGTAAATCGGGTGGGCGCCGGGCTCAGGCATTCATCACGCCTTGAGCCGCCTTACCGTTACGTCAACCGACATCCGGCTGACGTAGCCAGATTCCGGAAACTGGAAACGATACCGGAACTGGTTCCAGTGTTCGCGCCAGCCGGCTAGGGTTGCCGCTCACCCGGAGGAGATATGATGCGTAAATCACCGTTGGCGGCAGTGCTTGGATTGAGCTTGGCGGCGTGCTCGAGCGGACAAGAGTCGCTCGACAGCGTCGATGACGGCATCGTGCGCGCGACCTCGAACGGTGGCCGCAACGAGGTGGTCCTCATTCAGGCGGTGGTGTTCGATGGCTCGACCGGCTCGTACTTCACGCGCACTTGCTCGGGGGCGTATTTCGCCCCGCGCGTCGTGGCTACTGCTGCCCACTGCCTCGACGCCGATCCGGCGCTGAGCCAGTCGGTGTTGCAAGTGCTGGTCTACTACGGCGACGACTTTGCCACCGACGTCGCGACGCTGCCGCACCCCGGCCCGACCTACGTGGTGCCCGCCCCTGGCCAGCCTTCGACCTTCGCGGCCGCCGACTCTTTCGAGACGCACCCCGCCTGGGATCGCAGCAAATTTTACCCGGATCTGGGCATCGTTTATCTCGATCGCAAGTTGCCCTTCGACCCGCTACCGCTCGGTCGCTTTCCGCTCGACAACAGCTGGCTCAACAAGGAAGCCACCATCAGCGGTTGGGGCGCCAACGTCGCGACTGGACCCACCACCGCCACCGGCAGTCGTGTGCAACGCACCGGCCGTACCAAGCTGCTGGGCTCGCCCACGGCCGCCGACTACCACCCCGAAGATCCGAACCCGGGCCTGCTCGTGCCGGCGAACCGCGCCAAAATCATCAAGATTGACGGACACGCGCCGTATTCCAACGGCTGCTTCGGCGACTCGGGTGGCCCGCTACTCGTGAGCCAATACGGACAGACGTACATCGCCGGCGTCGAGTACTTCGGTGGCCTGTACTGCGAAGACTACAGCCTGTACACGCGCATCGATCCGTTTCTGCCCTTCTTCGACGAGGCGTACCGCAAGGGCGGGCAAGCGGTCGTCACGCCCGCGTTCGACTGCGTCACCGCCAACTCGGACGGCTCGCTGACTGCCTTTTTCGGTTACAAGAACGACAACGGCGTCAACGTCACGGTGCCGTTCGGCGCCAAGAACACGCTAGCGCTGGACACCGGCAACCTGCGCCCGACGTTGTTCAAGCACGGTACGCACCACTTCGCGTTCGGGGTCGACTTCACACCCGCGCAAACCGTCACCTGGAAGCTCTCGCCCGAGAACAGCCCGACTACCACGCTCACCGTCAACAAAAACTCGCGGCGCTGCGGCGCGGCCGATCAGCCGTCGGCGGTGTGCGCACAGTCGTGTCGCGCTCAACTGCGTTCGGGCTGCACCGGTCTCCAACCGTACGAGGCCTGCATCGGCGGCTGCACCGGCTTTTACGAGGTCTTCGAGGCGCCCCAGTGCAACTCGTACCTGGATCAATGGAACGCCTGCTTTGCCAGCACGCCGCCCAGCGCGGCCAACTGGCAATGCTTCCCCGAAAGCAGCCCGGGCGCCGGTGACGGCCAAACCGACGCCCCCGCTTGCACCCCCTTCATCGACTCCTTTTTCGAGTGCGCCTTCGGCGGCTGAGCACGGCGCTGTACGGCGCCCCGTTGCTCCGGCAGCCGTTCGCCCAGTCTCGAGACGACCGCCGTTCAATGTCCCGGTCCTGCAAGGCTGGCCCAATTGGGCAAGCCGTGCAGGACCCCGTCGATTGATAAACTTCGCGCAGCTGTGGCGATCGGCATTTACTGTTCTAGTTGCTACGGTAGGCGCGGAGACACCGCAGCAAATGATCGTCACTGAGCTACTGATCATCTTCGCCCTCATCTTGCTCAACGCGGTGTTTTCGGGGGCCGAGATTGCGATCGTCGCTCTGCGCAAGGCGCGTATCGAGGAGCTTGCCAGCAAGGGTCGACGTAGCGCACGGGCCGTTCTCCGCCTGCGCGAGCAACCCGAAACATTTCTAGCCACCGTGCAGGTCGGCATCACCGTCGTCGGCGCCACAGCGGCCGCCTTCGGCGGCTCGTCTCTCGCGGAGCGGCTCGAGCCGCATTTGGCACGACATAAGTGGCTGGCCGAGCACGCCGAAGGGGTTGCGCTCGCTATCGTCGTCAGCGGCGTGTCTTACCTATCTATCGTCGTTGGCGAGCTCGTGCCCAAATCACTCGCGCTGCGCGGCGCCGAGCGCTACGCCCTGCTCGTCGCTCCGCCGCTTTTGTGGCTCTCCGTTGCGGCCAAGCCGCTGGTGTGGCTGCTCAGCTCGAGCGCCAACCTCTTGCTCAGGCCCTTCTCGGACAAAACGACGTTCACCGAAGCCCGACATTCACCGGGAGAGATTCAGCAAATCGTCGGCGAAGCGGTGCAGGCCGGCACCGTCCACCCGGAGGCGGCAGAGATTGCGAGCCGCGCGCTCGAGCTCCCTGAGCTCACGGTGGCAGAGGTCATGGTACCGCGGCGAAGCGTAGTCGCCATTTCGCAGGACATTGACAAGATCGAGCTGCGGCAGATCATGCTCGAGCAAAGCCACAGCCGCCTGCCCGTGTACGACGGGCAGCTCGACAACGTCGTCGGCTACCTCAGCGTCAAGGACGTACTGAGCATCGCCTGGGAAGAGCGCCTATTCGTGGTGCGCGACGCCATCCGCCAGCCGTTCTTCGTCCCCAGCAGCAAGAAGGCCGTCGATTTGCTGAAAGAGATGCGCAAGCGCCGCCAGCCGCTGGCGATAGTCGTCGACGAGCACGGCGGCATGGCCGGCATCGTAACGATGGAAGATCTATTGGAAGAGCTGGTGGGCGAAATCTTCGACGAGCACGACCGACCCTTCGACTCGATTCGCCCCGCCGGTCACGACGCAGTGCTGGTTGCGGGCATCGCGCCCATTCGTGAAGTCAGCCGCGCCCTCGCCATCCAGCTACCCGACCACGGCTCGTGGACGACGATCGCCGGCCTCGTGCTCACCCTGGCCGGTCGCATGCCGCGCCCCGGTGAAAGCTTTCAAACCCCGGGCGGCATTTGGCTAGACGTCGTCGACGCGACGCCGCGCCGCATCCGCTCGGTGCGCATCCGCGGGCTAGAACGCCCTTACGGCCACCACGACTGAGTCGAGTGCCGCGAGGCAAGGCAGACGGCTCGCCTTTTCCCGGATTCTACCTGTACTACCCGAATCGCGCCCACACCCCGCTCGAGCTGCGCCTCATGAGCGGCTTTCTCCGCAATCGAAAGGGCCGCGCGAAGAAGGGCTAGCCGCTTTCGATCCGGAGGCGGGGCCGACGCGTAACAGCACTGGCCCGTGACCGCGTCCCCCTCCGAGCTCATCCGTCGTTCCGCTACCAGCACCGCGCCAGGTGACATCCTGGCCGGTAAGTACCGGATCGAGCGGGTGCTCGGAGCAGGGGGCATGGGTGTGGTGCTCCTGGCCACCCACTTGGAGCTCGATGCCCAGGTGGCCATCAAGGTGATCCGTGACGAGTTTGCGCGGAACGAAGAGGTCGTCGCCCGCATGCTGTTCGAGGCGCGCGCGGTAGCCAAGCTGAAGAGCTCGCACGTCGTGCGCGTGCTCGACGTCGCGCGGCTCGAGTCAGGTGCGCCCTACATCGTCATGGAGCGACTCGAGGGCAGCGATCTTGCCCAGGTGCTCGTCGAGGGTGGGCCCTTGCCGGTGCAACAAGCGGTCGACTACGTGCTGCAGGCTTGCGAAGGCCTGCTCGAAGCCCACGCGCTCGGCGTCATCCACCGCGACTTGAAACCCGAGAATTTGTATCGCGCGAGCACGCGCGAAGGGTTCGTCGTCAAAGTTCTCGACTTTGGCATCTCGAAAGAAATTAGCGTCGCGGGCGGCACGAGCTTGAGCCCTCGCTCGGTCATGACCTCAGCCGGCTACGCCGTTGGCTCGCCTTACTACATGTCGCCAGAGCAGATGCGCGCGCAGGACGTGGACGCCCGCGCCGACATCTGGTCGCTCGGCGCCATCTTGTACGAGCTCATCAGCGGCCGTTGCCCGTTCGAGGGCGAGTCGCTGCCAGTCGTATGTGCCAGCGTGCTGAGCGACGTCGAAGCCGCCCCGCTCGCGTCTCTGGCCGCGCGCGTGCCGGAAGGGCTGTCAGCCGTGGTGGCGTGTTGCCTGCGGAAAAATCGCGAAGACCGCTTCGAGACCGTGCAGGAGCTCGTGGCTGCTCTGCGGGTGTTCGCGAGCCTGGAGGGCCAGCGCTCGGCGGACCGTACGTCGCGCCCCCTGCTTGGCGGCTTGGACGTTCACTTCAAGGGCGACCGCCCCACCGCGACGCCCCCGCCCATGGCCGCCTCGACCGGTACGACGATGGCGTCATTCCAACCGATGTCGCGCCGCTACGCGCCCATCGCGGTGGCGGTGCTGGTCGCCGGGTGCATGGCGATCGCCTGGGCCGCGCTGCGCTCTCCAGCCGATACACCCGTAGCCGCCAAACCCCTCATCTCCGCGGCTCAGCCCGCCGCAGCTGTCGCACCGCCCGAGCCCGCCGCGGCTGTGCCCGCGCCCGCGCCCGTGACGATCGCTACGGCACCGACCGCGCCGAGCGCGCAGCCGACGACCGCGCGTGGCGCAAAACGTTTCAGCGTCGGTGTCGTAGCCCCTGCGCAAGCTAGCGCTTCGGCTGCCAAGCCCACCTCTGCTTCCCCCAGCGCGAAACCGCCAGCAGACGCATGGGATCCGGATCGACTTGGCGGACGTTACTGAGCGTGAACGCTATGAATCTCAAGGTCGTCGTCTCGTCACTCGGCTTCGTGCTGGCCGGGCTCACCCTGGCTCCTCTGGCCAGCGCGCAAAATGCGGGGGCGGACAAGGCCTCGGCGGAGGCTCTGTTCAACGAGGGCGTCTCGCTCGTCGCAGCCGGGAGCTTCGCGGAGGGTTGCCGCAAGTTCGAAGGCAGCCAGGCGCTCGACGCGACGCTGGGCACCGAGTTGCGATTGGCCGACTGCTACGAGCGCTTGGGCAAGGTTGCCAGCGCCTGGGCCACCTTCAAGCACGCGCAAGGCGTCGCCCGCGTGCAAAACCAGAGCGACCGTGAAGAGCTTGCCCGGCAACGCGTCGAAGCGCTGACCCCCAAGCTCGGATACCTCAGCATCTCGCTCGAGGGGGAGGCGCCCAAAGGCTTGGTGGTGCAGCGTAACGGCAGCCCCGTGCCGCTGGCTTCGCTAGGCTTGGCCATCCCGGTCGACCCGGGCGCGCAGCACATCACCGCCAGCGCGCCCGACCGCGAGCCTTGGCAACGAACCATCGAGATTGCGGCTGGGCCCGGCAAAGCGAGCCTGAGCATTCCCGACCTTACGATGCGTCCGACGCCGCCCACCCCGGTGAAGCCGGTGACCGTCGCGCAGCAGCCTACCGCTTCCAGCCCGCAGCGCACGACAGGCATCGTCGTTGGCGCCGTCGGGGTCGCGAGCCTGTTGGGCGGCAGCGTATTCGGATTTTTGGCCATGAAAGACGGCGACCGCTCCAAGGAAGACCGATTCTGTCCGAGCGACGGGCACAACGGCTGCACGCAGGCCGGCGTCGACTTGCGTGATCGCGCACGCACGTTCGGCACGGTGTCGACCGTCACGTTCATCGCCGGCGCGGCGCTCGTGACCACCGGTATCGTGCTGTATAGCTCGGCCTCCAGCGACCCCGAGCGGCCGACCCAAGCTCGGCTCGAGCTCTCCGCTGGCGGCGGCGTCGACGCCTTCGGCACGTCACTGCGAGGTACCTGGTGAACGCTTGGCGCCCCCTGGCATTGCTGGCGTTGCTGGCCAGCTGCAACGGCATTCTCGATCTCGACGAAGCGCACCTGGACCCGGCTCTCGCGAGCGCTGGCTCGGCCGGAGCCAGCAGCAACCAGGGCGGCGAGCCGGCGGCCGAAGCAGGCGCGGGGGGCGAGCCGGCCGCGGTGCTCAGCCTGTGTGAGCAGTACTGCAACGCCATCACCGACGGCTGCACCGGCGACAGCACGCAATACACCAACCGCGACGCTTGCCTCGTCACCTGCCCTTCGTTCCCCGAAGGCTCGCCGGGCGACACTGGAGTCAACACGCTGCAGTGCCGGCTCAACTACGCGCGGAAGGCGCCGAGCGAGCCGGTCACGTACTGCACGTGGGCCGGCCCGGGCGGCGACGGCATGTGTGGCAGCAATTGCGAAGGGTTTTGCACGCTGATGGGCGCGACCTGCTCGCTCGCCAGCACCGGTAAGCCCGGCGACTACTTCGAGAGCACCGAAGAATGTCTCAGCGCGTGCTCCAACGTGCGGGCGGTCGGCAACTATTGCGCCACGGACAACTCCACCACGGGCGGCGCCTTTCCAGCACAGTGGGATCCGAAGCTTGGAATTCACGTGACTTGAAGTCGCGGC
>JADMIO010835295.1_pt1 | contig 124461 bp, 98 predicted proteins | sample 8958161 | NCBI WGS metagenome assembly JADMIO01 (sample SAMN16585339, study PRJNA669376) | soil metagenome | isolation source: Crop rotation soil | place: USA: Cullars Rotation, Alabama | collected 2011
CTTTCCCCAGCCGTCGTTGACGTTCGAGCACCGTCGGCGGCACCCGTCTCGAGAGTCGAGGGGGCAGCGCGAGCCGGTGCGGGACCGGATGCTGCCCGCTCAGCGACCGCAGCCTCGATGCGCTCGGGGCTCGGCGCGCGAGCTCGAACGATGCGCGCCGGAGCCTCGACGGCGCGGCGCGCAGCTTCGACAGCCTGCGCCGCACCGCCGACTGTTCGCGGCGCAGCCTCCGCTGCTGCCGCACGTCGGCCCGCCGGATGCTCCGCGCGAAGCGATCGATCGCGCTCGCCATCGTCGGACGGAACCGGCCCAGCTCGAGCAGCGCCGTGCGTGCGCGGGATCGGATGGCAAACATGACGATCACCTCCGTTCAGAAGCGCCGGCCCGCGGCGCGGTACACGGCCGGACGGTAGGCGACCCGGTAGGTGTTCCCCGGCCGCGCGACCGGGCCCGACGCGGGCTTGCGCGACAGCCACGAGAACAGGAGATGCGCGAGACCCAGGGCCCCGGGAATGAGACCGATCAGCGCCGCGCACAGTCCGGCATCGGGAGTCGCGGCTGGCTGCATCGACTCGTAGCCGTACATCGCGGAGGACAGGCCGGCGGCGCCAAACAGCCAGCGCAGGCCGCTGAGGAGGTGATCGCGGGCGTCCGCTTTCGGCCGGGCGAGGACGTCGTGCGCCACGCCCGCGTAGTGGAGACCTTTGATCAGCGCGGCCATGCGCTGCTGGTCCAGCGTCCGGCGCCGGCGGTTGAGGTACACGATGGCGAACGCGCCGAGCGCAATCGCGAACGCCAGCAGTCCGACAGTAACCAGGTTCTCGACCAGCGTGCTCAGCACCTGTGCGAGACCGCCGCTGAAGAGGCTTCCGATGCCGCCCAGGAGCCCTGTGACGAAGCTGAGGATCCCACTCATAACGCCCTCCAGTGCGGACCAATCCCCTCGACTCGCTGCGCCCGCTCGGGGCAGCGCGGTCCGCGTCCATCGGGGAAGGGCTACTTCGGCGGTGGCGGCCGCTACCTCGGAGGTAGCGGCCTGAAACAGGCCTGATTTCGCGAAAGGCAGCGGCCAGGACGGTCAGCCATGGTTGGGACGGCATCGGTGGCAAGCGTGACGTTGAAGGTGGCGGAAGGTCGTCCCCAGGACGCGGGACGAAGCCTCGCGCGGCTGGACCCGGCGGACATGGCCTGGCTGTCGGCCGCTCCGGGAACGATCGTCCAGATAGAAGGGAAGCGGACCGCGGCAGCCAAGCTGATGCCGGCCTTCAGGGACCTGCGCGGCCGTCAACTGGTGCAGATCGACGGCGTCACCCGCAGCAATGCCGGCACGGTCATCGGGGAGAACGTCACGGTCACGGTCGTGGAACCGCCCTCAGCGCAGCGGGTGGTCCTCGCGCCGGAGGGGGCGCACGGCCTGCGCCCGATGGGCGCCGAGCACGTCTGCCGGGCGCTCGCCGACATGCCGGTGATCGCCGGCGACCGGGTACGGGTCACGGCGTTCGGATCGCGGTTCCAGGAGTTCCGCGTGCTCGACACCGTGCCCAAGGGCATCGTGGTCATGAGGGCGGACACCCTCGTCCGGCTCGAATCGCCCGGCGCGCAGCCGGCGGCCGGCCGGATTTCCTACGAGGACATCGGCGGCCTCGGCACGGCCATCCAGCGCGTCCGCGAGATGATCGAGCTGCCGCTCCGCTATCCGCAGGTGTTCGGGCACCTCGGCATCGACGCGCCCAAGGGGGTCCTGCTCCACGGTCCGCCCGGGTGCGGCAAGACGCTGCTCGCGCGCGCCGTGGCGAGCGAGACCGACGCCTCCTTCCTGTCCGTGAGCGGCCCCGAGATCATCAACCGCCTGTACGGGGAGAGCGAAGCGCGGCTTCGCCAGGTGTTCGACCAGGCCCGCAAGGAGTCGCCGAGCATCCTGTTCATCGACGAGATCGATTCGATCGCCCCCAAGCGCGAGCATGCGACCGGCGAGGTCGAGAAGCGCGTCGTCGCGCAGCTGCTGGCGCTGATGGACGGGTTGGAGTCGCGCGGGCAGGTGATCGTGATCGGCGCCACGAACCTGCCCAACGCGCTCGACCCCGCGCTGCGGCGTCCCGGCCGCTTCGATCGCGAGATCGTCATCGGCATCCCCGACGTCGACGGGCGGCGCGAGGTGCTCGAGATTCACACGCGCGGCATGCCGCTGGCCGCGGACGTGGACGTCGCGCACCTTGCGGCGATCACGCACGGCTTCACCGGCGCCGACGTCGCGGCGCTCTGCCGCGAGGCGGCGATGGCGGCGCTGCGCCGCGTGCTGCCCGCCATGGATCTCGCGACCGCCTCGGTGACCCACGATCAGCTGCTCGCCATCGAGGTGGGGATGGCCGACTTCACGGTGGCGCTGCGCGAGGTCGAGCCGTCCGCTCTGCGCGAAGTGTTCGTCGAAGTCCCCGACGTCGGCTGGGACGACGTCGGCGGGCTCGAGCGGGTGAAGGGGCGGCTGCGCGAGATCGTGGAATGGCCCGCCCGCTACGCGGAGCTCTTCCGTCATGCCGGTGTCCGTCCGCCCAGGGGCGTGCTGCTCCATGGTCCGCCGGGGACGGGCAAGACGCTGCTGGTGAAGGCGGCGGCCAGGCAGGCGGGCGCGAACTTCATCTCCGTCAAGGGGCCCGAGCTGATGTCCAAGTACGTCGGCGAGAGCGAGAAGGGGGTGCGCGACGTCTTCCGCAAGGCGCGCCAGGCCGCGCCCTGCATCGTCTTCTTCGACGAGATCGACTCGATTGCCCCCCGCCGCGGCGGCAGCGGCGACGGTCATGTCACCGAACGAGTCGTCGCCCAGATGCTGTCGGAGATGGACGGCATCGAGGGCCTCGACGGCGTGCTCGTGCTGGCGGCGACCAACCGCGTCGACATGCTCGACCCCGCACTGCTGCGGCCGGGCCGGTTCGACCATGTGATCGATATCGGGCTGCCTGACGAAGCCGACCGGGTCGCCATCCTCCGTGTCCACGCCGGGCGGCATCCGCTCGCGCCTGACGCGGGCCTGGACGAGTGCGGCTGCCGCACCGGCGGTTTCAGCGGCGCCGACCTGGCGAATGTGGTTCAGGAGGCGGCGATGATGGCGCTCCGCGAGTGCATTCAGCGCGGCGACACCGATGTTGTCACCTTCCGCGTACAGCGCCGGCATCTCGACGCCGCGTGCGACGCGGCCCGCGGGCGGCAGTTCGGTTAGACATGTTTTCGGGGGCGCGCGTCATGTTCGTGGATGGAATCGCGCGGGCGAGCACCGGAATTGCACAGCCGCCTCGCGACTACGTGGTGTCGGCGCAACGATGACGCGCTCCATCCTCTTACGTTGACGTAAATAAAACCAGCGGCGGTGTCCGAATCCAACGGTTTGACGGAGATGTTGCGGCAATAAAGGATTCACGATGAGCGGGAACTGCACCATCATCGCGGGCTCGGCCTGTCGGGCGATAGTACAGTGCCTTCCGCAGGCCGTCGTTCTGGTGGACGCGCGCCTCCGGGTCGTGCTCGCCAATCGAGCAGCCTCATCATTGTTCCGCCAGCGCGCCGGCCAGATGCGCGGCGTTCCGATCACCCGTCTCGTGCCCGACTATCACCTCGCCGTCCTGCTGCGATGCGGCGATCGTCGGGCGAAGTTCGTCGAGACGTCGCTGCTGCTCGCCGACGAGCGGCGGTCCGCCGTCACGCTGAGCATCACGATCGTCCCGCTCGGGTACCGCGGCGAGGTGGACGCGCCGCCGAACCCGCGTGCGCGGGGGGACGCGACGGAGAGCGGAGAGTTTCAGTTGCTGGTCCTCGAGAACACCAGCGAGAAGGTGCTGCTCGAGCAGCAGCTTGTGGACACCGAGAAGCAGGCGGCGATGGGACAGCTCGCCGCCGGGATCCTGCACGAGGTGACGAACCCGCTCACGAGTCTCGGATCCAATCTGGTCTTCGTGCGCCAGCGGCTGGCGCCCGGCGGGCCGGACGACGCCGCGCAGGCGCTCGACGTCAGCCTCGAGCAGCTCGATCGGGTGCGCGAACTGCTCGGGACGCTCTCCGCGGTTCCGCGGCGGCCGGCGCCGAAGTTCGAGAACGCCGATCTGCACAACGTGATCCGCCGCTGCGCCGCGTTCATCGCGAAGGACGCCGAGCGGCGCCGCATCGAGCTCACGTTCTCGCTGGCGCCCGAGGCGCGGCACTGCGAGGTGGACGTGCGCCTCATCAAGCAGGTGCTCCTGAACCTGTTCAAGAACGCCATGGAGGCGATGCCGGCCGGCGGCCGCATCGTCGTCAGCACCTCGTCACGCGCGGCGACGCGGACCGAGCCGGAGTCGGTCGTGATCGAGATCGCCGACAGCGGGATGGGCATCTCGGAGTCGGACCTCCGGAAGGTGTTCCGGCCCTTGTTTTCGACCAAGCCGCGCGGCGCCGGGCTGGGCCTGTCGTTCTGCCGCCAGGTCATCGAAGAGCACGGCGGCTCGATTCGCCTGACGAGCGCCGGCTCGCGCGGCGGCACCGTCGCCACCGTCTCGGTTCCCCGTCATCAGATAGTCGATCCGGACTGAGGTAGACACCACACCAACATCGACCATGGAATCAGCAACGGGCATTCTGGTCATCGATGACGACGCGAGCGTGCAGAGGACTCTCGTGTCGACGCTGTCACCCACCTACTCTGTCCATGTCGCCTCGACCGGTGAAGAGGGGTTGCAGGCGTACGAACGTGTCGTGCCGGACCTCGTCCTGCTCGACGTCATGCTGCCGCAGATGAGCGGCATCGCCGTGCTGCGCTCGCTCAAGCGCATGTCCACGGAGCTGCCGATCATCATGATGACCGCGTTCGCGGAGGTCGAGACCGCGGTCCAGGCGATCAAGCTCGGTGCGACCGACTACCTGCAGAAGCCCATCGACTGCGCGGTCGTGCGAAAGGAGATCGAGCAGCTCGTCGCGCGCACCTCGCAGCGGCGGACCTCGGCGCGCGCCAACATCGTCGGCGGCAGCGCGGCCATCCGGCGCGTCTGGCGCCTCGTCGAGAGCTTCGGGCCGACCGACATCCCGATCCTCCTGCAGGGGGAGACGGGAACCGGCAAGGGCCTGTTCGCGGAGGCCATTCACCGGCTGTCGAAGCGCGCGGAGCAGCCGTTTGTCGCGATCGACTGCGCCACCATTCCGGAGCAGCTCGCCGAGAGCGAGCTGTTCGGCTACGAGGACGGCGCGTTCACGGGCGCCGGCAAGAAGAAGCGGGGGCGCGTCGCGTTCGCCGATCGCGGCACGCTGTTCCTCGACGAGATCGGCACGCTCTCGGCCGCCACGCAGGCGAAGCTGCTGACCGTCGTCGAGCAGCAGCACTTCCTGCCGCTCGGCGCCCGCAACCTGCAGCCCACGCGCATCGACGTGCGGTTCATCAGCGCAACGAACGTGCCGCTGCAGCGCGCGGCCGAAGACGGCTCGTTCCGCTCCGATCTCTTCCACCGGTTGAACGGCGTGACGATCGAGCTCCCGCCGCTGCGGGAGCGCGAGGAGGACATCGAGCTGCTGGCGCGCCACCTGGTGGCCACGCTCGGCGGCCGGCTCGGCAAGCCAGGCCTCGAGGTCTCGCGCGAGGCGCTCGACACTATCCGCACCTATTCGTGGCCGGGCAACGTGCGCGAGCTGCAGCGCGTCCTCTCGGCCGCCGTCGTCCTCGCGGACACCGAGGTCACGGTGGACGATCTGCCCGAGTACCTGCGCGAGGCGCCCGCCTTCCTCCCCGTCACGCCGCCGCCGGATATGCCGCTCAACCTTCGCGAGATCAAGGAGTGGGCGGGGCGCGAAGCCCAGAAGCGCGTCATCACGGAGCTGCAGAAGCGGTCGAACATGAGCCGGCAGGAGCTGGCGCGGCTGCTCGGCGTCGATCCGAAGACGCTGCGATCGCGCCTCAAGGAGATGTCGGGCGGCTTGCCGCGCGCGCGGTAATCCGCGATCATCTGGTCCTTGACCCCGGGCCGAGTGACCATGCTGGGCACCGGGACGTCGCACGGCGTCCCGATGATCGGCTGCAACTGCGCGACGTGCCGTTCGACCGATCCACGCGACCGCCGGCTGCGTCCGTCGATCTACATCGACGTGCCGGGCCACGCGCACATCCTCGTCGACGCGGCGACCGACCTGCGGCAGCAGGCGCTGCGGCACGACATCAGCCACGTCGACGCCGTGCTCTTCACGCACGCGCACGCCGACCACATCCTCGGCCTCGACGACCTGCGGAGCTTCAACGCGCTCCAGGGCACGCCGATCCCGTGCTACGCGAACCGCCAGGCCTGGGACACGATCCGCCGTCAGTTCGCCTACGTCTTCGAGGGCCCGCTGCAGGCCGGCGGCGGCGTGCCGCAGCTGACCACCACCGAGATCCGGGCGCCGTTCTTCATCCGCGGCGTCCGCGTCGTGCCGGTGCCGCTCTGGCACGGCAAGCTGCCCATCCTCGGGTTCCGATTCGGGAACTTCGCGTACCTCACCGATTGCAACCGGATCCCGGACGAGTCGTGGGCGCTCCTCGACGGGGTCGAGATCCTCGTGCTCGACGCGCTGCGCGACGAGCCGCACGAGACGCACTTCACGCTCGGCGAGGCGGTGGCCGCCGTGCAGGCCATCGCCCCGGACCGCGCGTTCTTCACGCACATGACGCACGATCTGCCGCACGCGAAGACCAACGCGCGGCTGCCCCCGGGCATTGAGCTGGCATATGATGGCCTCGTGCTCGACATCGAGGTGGACGTCGCCTAGGCGTGGAGGCTCTTCACTTTCCAGACGACCCGCGCCCGCCGTGGCTCGCGCATCCCGTGCTCGCCCTCGGAAACTTCGACGGCCTTCACCGCGGACATCTCAAGATCATCGAGCGCGTGCGGCGCGGCGCCGCCGAGCACGGCGGGACGCCGATGGCGATGACCTTCGACCCGCATCCCTCCCGCGTCGTCCGGCCCGACAAGGCGCCGCCGCTGCTGATGACGAAGGAGCAGCGGCTCGAGGCGTTCGAGCGCGCCGGCATCAGCGCCGTCGCCGTCGTGCGGTTCACGCCCGAGCTGTCGCAGTGGGACCCCGAGACGTTCGTCCGCACGGTGCTCGTCGAGTGGCTCCGCGTCTCGGAAGTGTGGGTGGGCGCGAATTTCCTGTTCGGGCACGACCGCAGTGGTAACTTCTCCACGCTGCGGACGCTCGGCCAGCGCTACGGGTTCCGCGCGGACAAGATCGATCCGGTGCGCTACAAGGAGTTCGTCGTCAGCAGCACGCGCATCCGCCGGCTCGTGTCGGAAGGGCGCATGGACGAGGCGGGCGCGCTGCTCGGCCACCAGTTCTACATCGACGGGCGCGTCGTGCCCGGGGCGCATCGCGGCCGGGACCTCGGCTTCCCGACCGCGAACCTGGAGACCGGCAACGAGCTGCTGCCGCCCAACGGCGTGTACGCGACGATGACGACGATCGACGGCATCGTGCACCCGAGCATCACGAACGTCGGCGTCAGGCCGACCTTCGGCGACACGACGACGGTGGTGATCGAGGCCTACGTCCTGGGGTACGAGGGGGATCTCTACGGGCGGCACGTGCGGCTCGGGTTCGTGCAGCGGCTGCGCGACGAGCGCAAGTTCGAGGACGTCGACGCGCTGCGCGCGCAGATCGAAGCCGATCGCCGCCGCGCCGAACGGCTGTTCGCGCAATTATCGGTGTAGGGCGGTGCAGGTGCGGGCGGGTCCCGCCCGGAGGAGGGACCCGTCGGAGGGCGGACCCGCCGGAACAAGATGCTTCGTTTGTACAACACGCTCACGCGGCAGGAAGAGCCGTTTGCGCCGACCCAGGACGGCACCGTCCGGATGTACGCGTGCGGGCCGACCGTCTACGCGCGCGCACACATCGGCAACTTCCGCTATTTCGTCTGCGTGGACGTCCTGCGCCGCACGCTCAAGCACCTCTGCGGCTACACGATGCGCGAGGCGATCAACCTCACCGACGTGGACGACAAGACCATTGCCGGCGCGCAGGCGGCGGGTGTCGACCTGCCCGAGTACACGGCGCCCTGGATCCGCGCCTTTCACGAGGACATGGAACAGCTCGGCATCGAGACGCCGGAGGAGATGCCGCGAGCCACCGACGCGGCGAACCTCCGCGCGATGGGCGACCTGATCGCCGCGCTCGGCCGCAACGGTCACACCTACGCGCGCGAGGGGTCGACCTACTTCAAGATCGCGACGCTGCCCGGCTACGGCAAGCTCGCGCGCCTCGATCACGAGGGGATGAAGTCGGGCGCCAGCGTCGACGTCGACGAGTATTCGAAGGACGACGTCCGCGACTTCGTGCTGTGGAAGGCCACCAGGCCCGGCGAGCCGACGTGGGATGTCGGCGCGGGTCCGGGCCGTCCCGGCTGGCACCTCGAGTGCTCGGCGATGGCGCTGCGGCTGCTCGGCGAGCCGCCGATCGACATCCACGCGGGCGGCATCGACCTGCTGTTTCCGCATCACGAGAACGAGATCGCGCAGAGCGAGGGCGCCACCGGGAAGCCGTTCTCGCGCTTCTGGGTCCACATCGAGCATCTGTTCGTCGAGAACGAGAAGATGTCGAAGTCGCTCGGCAACGTGTACACGCTGCCCGACGTCGTGGCGCGCAGCCACCGGGCGTCGGCGCTCCGGTACCTGCTGCTCTCGTCTCACTACCGGAAGCAGCTCAACTTCACGTGGGCGGGCATGGAGCAGGCCGAGGAATCGCTGCGGCGCATCGTCGATTTCCTGGCGCGGCTCGAGACCGTCTCGGGCGATCGCGAGTCGCCGGCGGTCCAGGGGGCGATCGACACGGCGCGCGCCGCGTTCCGTTCGGCGCTGCTCGGCGACCTCAACACCGCCGCGGGGCTCGCGGCCATCTTCGACCTCGTCCGCGACGTCAACGCCGCCATCGACGCGAAGGACATCGGCCGCGCCGAAGCCGACGCCGCGCGCCACGCGATCGACGAGTTCGACTGCGTGCTGGGCGTCGTCACGCTCCGCCGCGCCGAGGATGCCCAGCCGCCGGTGCCGATCGACGAGATCGAGCGGCTGATCGAAGAGCGGCGGGCGGCGCGCACGCGGCGCGACTTCGCGGCGGCCGACGGCATCCGGCACGCCCTCGCGGAGCGCGGCATCCTTCTCGAGGACAATCCTGGAGGCACACGCTGGAAACGAAAGTAGCGGCGACCGTACCGGATATCCGCACCGAGCTGCCCGGTCCCAGGGCGCGCGACATCATCGCGCGCGACCGCGCCCGGGTTTCCACCTCGTACACGCGCGACTATCCGCTCGTGATCGCGAAGGGCCGCGGCGCCGTCGTCGAGGACGTCGACGGCAACGTCTTTCTCGACTGCACCGCCGGAATCGCGGTTGCCTCCACCGGCCATTCGCACCCTGACGTCGTCAAGGCGATCACCGACCAGGCACAGAAGTTCCTGCACATGTCGGGCACCGACTTCTACTACGAGCTGCAGGCTCGGCTCGGGGAGGAGATTGCCGACATCGTTCCGATGGCCGGACCCCACCGGTCGTTTTTCAGCAACTCGGGGACCGAGGCGAACGAGGCCGCGCTCAAGCTGGCGAAGTTCGCCACCGGCCGCCACAACGTCATCGCGTTCCTCGGCGCCTTCCACGGCCGCTCGATGGGATCGCTGTCGCTCACCGCCAGCAAGGTCCGGCAGCGGCAGGGGTTCGGGCCCCTCGTGCCGGGCGTCTACCACGCGCCGTACCCGGACGTGTACCGGTCGGGGCTGTCGCCGGAATCGACCGTCGATCGCTGCATCGACTTCATCGAGGCGCAGCTCTTCGTCCACCTCGTCTCGCCGGACGAAGTGGCCGCCATCGTCGTCGAGCCGATCCAGGGCGAAGGCGGCTACATCGTTCCGCCGAACAGCTTCCTCGAGCGGCTGCGTGCGATCGCCACCGAGCACGGCATCCAGCTGATCGTCGACGAAGTGCAGTCGGGCATGGGGCGGACCGGGAAGATGTTCGCCATCGAGCACGCGCGGGTGGCGCCGGACATCATCACCATCGCGAAAGGCGTCGCGTCGGGCCTGCCGCTCGGCGTGACGACGGCGCCGTCGATCCTGATGGGCGCGTGGCCGCCCGGGTCGCACGCGAGCACCTTCGGCGGCAATCCCGTGTCGTGCGCCGCGGCGCTGGCGACGATCACGCTGCTGCGCGACAGCCTCGTGAAGAACGCGGAGGTGGTCGGCGCGCACCTGATCGAGGGCACCCGTGCGCTGATGGACAAGCACCCGCTGATCGGCGACGTCCGCGGCCGGGGCCTGATGGTCGGCGTCGAGCTGGTGCGCGATCGCGCGACGAAGGAGCGCGCGACTGCCGAGCGCGACGCGCTGGTGCGCGAGTGCTTCAATCGCGGCCTGCTGGTGCTCGGCGCGGGGCGCAATGCCGTCCGTCTGTCGCCGCCGCTGGTGCTGACGAAAGGGGAGGCGGATATCGCGCTGCGCATCCTCGACGAAGCGCTCACGGCGATTCCGGCGTAGAGGCCGGCTTCAGCCGCCGCACACACGCGCGGCCCGAATCTTGTAGCTCGGCGGTCGCATGACAACCGACCGTCGTCAGGCTCTTGGGATTTCGGGAGAAAACCTCGCGTGCGACGAATTGACCCGGCGTGGGTACGCAATTCTTGATCGCCGCTACCGCACGCGATTCGGCGAAATTGACATCATCGCCCGCGACGGCGCCACGCTGGTCTTCGTGGAGGTGAAGGCGCGGTTGACCGGCGAGTTCGGCGGCGCGGCGCATGCCGTCACCGCCTGGAAGCAGCGGCGCGTGGCCCGGATGGCGGTGGACTACCTCGCGCGCCGCAGGCTGCACGATTGTCCCTGCCGGTTCGACGTCGTGGCGATCGACTTCGAACGGGCTGGACCGCGCGTGACGGTGTACCCTAACGCCTTCGATGCCCCGTCGGCCTGACTCCCCAGCGCCCGCCGAAGGCAGCTCTCCGGACGCCTCACGACTCGTCGAGAGCCGGGGTTTCGGCGTTTGGGATTTGGGATTTGGGATTTGGGATTTGCGATTTCGTCGTTCGCCGCTGACCGATGTCTGAGCTGAGAAAAGATCCCGTCACCGGCCGCTGGGTCATCATCTCCACCGATCGGCGGAAACGTCCCACCGATTTCCGCCTCGAGAGCGTTCACATCTCGCCGGACCCGACGTGCCCCTTCTGCGAGGGGCACGAGGAGCTGACGCCGCCCGAGCTGCTCGCGGTGCGCCACAACGGCAGCCGCGCCAACATGCCCGGGTGGAACCTGCGCGTCGTGCCGAACCAGTTCCCGGTGCTGCGCGTCGAGGGGACGCTCGACCGGCAGGGCGAGGGCATCTTCGACAAGATGAACGGCATCGGCGCGCACGAGGTGATCATCGAGTCGCCGAAGCACCTCGACATGCTCGCCGACATGAGCGACGAGGGGATCGAGACCGTGCTCTGGGCGGCGCGCGAGCGCATCCAGGACCTGCGGCAGGATCGCCGGTTCCGCTACATCATCGTCTTCAAGAACCACGGCACGGCGGCCGGGTCGTCGCTCGACCACTCGCACTCGCAGCTGATTGCGCTGCCGATCGTGCCGCGCGAGGTGCGCGACGAGGTGGACGGCGCCAAGGCGCATTTCCTCGCGAAGGAGCGCTGCGTCTTCTGCGACATCCTGCGGCAGGAGACGCGCGACGGCAATCGCCTGATTGCCGAGAACGCCGACATCGTCGCCGTCGCGCCGTACGCGCCGCGGTTCCCGTTCGAGACGTGGCTGCTGCCGCGGCGGCACGAGGCGCACTTCGAGAGCTCGCCGCGCCACGAGTACGCCTCGCTGGCGCGCCTGCTCGGCGACATCCTGCGCCGCATCAACAAGGCGCTCGGCTCGCCGCCGTACAACCTCCTGATTCACACGGCGCCGCTCGTCGAGCCGGCGTCGGAGTACTACCACTGGCACGTGGAGATCATCCCGAAGCTGACGAAGGTGGCGGGGTTCGAGTGGGCGACGGGGTTCTACCTGAATCCGACCTCGCCGGAGGAAGCGGCGCAGGTCCTGCGCGACGCCCGCGGGTAGCCACGAAGGACGCGAAGAGCGCGAAGCCCCGAATCGGCCCGCGCATCAGCGCGCGACGTAGAGGCGGACCTTCAGGTCCGCCTGGAACCACCACGCGACGTAGAGGCGGACCTTCAGGTCCGCCTAGAAACGATATCCGAGCGTCAACGAAAACGTCCGATCCGTCTGCCGGCGCCCGGGCGAGGGCCGGCGGTCGTAGTCGACGTCTTCCTGGATGGTCGTCACGAACCCGGCGGCGAGCCCGACCCGCACGCCGTTCTGCGTGCGGATGAACATCTTGTCGTCGCCGGTGACGCCGAAGTAGCCGTCGTGCTGGTGAAAGGCCTGGACGCGGTCCAGCACCACCTGCACCTGCAGGCCTGCCGATTCGTGCGCCGCCGCATAGCTGTCGTCCGCGATCGACGTGAAGTTCTCGTGCACCCATGCCATGCCCGCGTCGGCGGTCAGCAGCGTCCGCGCGGTCTCGACGATCTGATAGCCGATGCCGGCGCCGAGCGCGGTGCGCAGGTCGATGTCGCGGAAGCGGTCGTTGGTGAAGTTCGCGTTCGCGTTGGCGAAGAGGCGGCTCGTCAGGAAGCGATCGTACTTGCCGGTGAGCGACCAGTTGCGTGCGGTCTCGACGCCGCGGTCGTTGGCGTGGGTCGCGACGGCGGACACGGTATACCGATCGGCGGCGCCCTTCGCGACGACATCGCCGCTCAGGCGGACGTTGTTGACCTGCGTGTTGCCCGCCGTTTCGACGATGCCCGCGCCGCCGCCGCCGGTGATGACCCAGGCGGGCTGCGGGCGGGAGAGCGCGACGATGTCGGCGAGCGCGACGGGGCCGCCCGGCACGAGCGTGACGCGGCCGCTCGCGTCGGCTGCGGCGAACACCGCCGATGTCGGGGGGGCGGTGCCGACCGTGATGAGCATCGGCTGCTCGATGGCGAGGGAGGTGACGTCGGCCCAGGCGATCTTGAGGTCGCCGCCGGCCGCCTTGAAGACCAGGGTGCCGCCGGCGAGGGAGGTCGCGACGCCGCTAATCCGGTCGCCGTTTTTCAGACGGAGCTCGTCGGCGCGTGCCGGCAGCGCCATGAGCAGGGCCAGGAAGCAGAGGGGGAGCGCTCGCATCATTCGGCCTGCCTGTGCAAAACTGCGACCTATCGTAGCCTTGATTGGCGAAAGATCGCTGTGGTACGCTCAGTTTTCGCCGCAAGGGCGGGAATAACTCAGTGGTAGAGTGCGACCTTGCCAAGGTCGAAGTCGCGGGTTCGAATCCCGTTTCCCGCTCCAACCTCCGCTCCGGAGCCACGCGGAAGGTTGTCCACCACAGCGACGCTTCGGGTCGCGAAGGTGGAGCCCCTTTATTCTGAGACCCCAGTTCCGATCGGCGCCGTCGCCAAGTGGTAAGGCAGAGGTCTGCAAAACCTCGATCCCCGGTTCAAATCCGGGCGGCGCCTCCAATTTTCCAGTTCAAATTCAAACGTTTGTGCTCCAGCGGCACAAACGGCGGCCCCGCAGTTGGACCACAGTGGACTACAAATCGTGCTTCGGCCACGTGGTCGCGTCCTGTAAATCACTGTGTGCAAACCGCTTGATTATTTGGTGAGTTGAAAGGGGAGGAGGTTTACAGGACCTCCACCTCAAACGCGGTCGCGCGGAGGGCGTCGACAGCAATGTCGTTCGGCCGTTGGTTGGCGGACGGCGGTGGACGCAACCTCATTGCTTCTTACAAGACGGGCGGGTTGCGGGCGTTTCATCTGTGCCGCTCGATCGGCCGCGTGATAACCCACTCACTGTGCCGGGCGACGACCATGAATGATTCGGCTGTGGGCTCGCGAGGAGTGGAGCAACGAACATGGCTGACTTGCGCGTGAACGTGACATGTCCGGTGTGCGATACAACGACCGTGGAAACCATGCCCGTCGATCGGTGTGTGATTTCTTACGATTGCCCCGCCTGCGGGATTACCCTGAAACCGAAGATGGGCGACTGCTGTGTCTTCTGCTCGTACGGCGACAAGCGATGTCCATTCGTGCAAGATGGAGTCGATTGCCCTGACTCGATCGGGCGACCGCTGTGATTGGCAACGTTCTGGCGTTTATCGTTGCCGCCGTCCTGGAAATTGCCGGCTGCTTCGCGTTCTGGCGTTGGCTGCGCGAAGGGCGGTCACCGCTTGTCGCAGTCGCCGGTATTGTCAGCTTGATCGGATTCGCCGCGATGCTGACGCGGGTCGATACGCGGTTCGCCGACCGCGCGTACGCCGCGTAAGGCGGCATCTACATCGCAGCGTCACTGGTGTGGCTGATGATCGTCGAAGGACAGCGTCCAACCGCGACAGACCTGATTGGAGCCGCGGTGGCCGTCATGGGGGCGTCATCATTATCGGTTTCGCAGGTTCCCGCTAGTTCACACCTGCAAGTCGATCATTTGACAAGCTGTCACGCTGCACGGACAATCGAGTCGATGCACCGGATCCTGCGGCGACGGGCACGTGCTGTCGGCGCTGCTCTAGCGGTGCTGTTCGTCGGAACGCTCTCGGCAACCTGCCTTCTGCAGGCCGAGATGACGGCTCCCGAGATGGCGTGCTGCGCGTCCATGACGTCGGACTGCGGCGCGGCCATGGCGCAGAAGCATCGGTGCTGTGAGAAGACATCGCCGAGAATTGACGCTCAACTAGCCGCCGCGTCTCGTCTCTTGGTCGCTTCGCCAACCCTCACACCGAGCACCATCCTCGCGTGCATGTTCGATGAGGCTGGCATCGGCAGCATCGGCGTGGTCGCGCGTTCGTCAGACTCGTCGCCACCAGGTTCTCACCACCCAACCTACCTCGTTCTGTCCGTTTTCCGCATCTAGTCTCAGCCTCGAAATTGAGATCCGCGAGTACTCGTGTGCTCTGCGGCATGTCGATCTCTTTGAGGCTAAAGACTCAGATGAAGAACGCACTTCGGTATTTCGTAATCATGTCGCTTGCAGCGTCTACGCCTGCTCTCGCCCAGGGCACGTCCCCACCACTGGATCCGCACCAGGAACATCTGCCGACGAAGACGACGGATGCGCTGCCGATGACACTCGACGCGGCCATTGCGGAAGCGCTGGCCAACAACCCGACGCTGATTGCCTTGCGCCGCGAGCTCGACGTTGTTCGTCAGCGCCCGGCGCAGGACCGGACGCTTGCTCCGCCGACCCTCGAAGCCATGATCTGGCAGTGGCCGCTCGATACGTTCAATCCGCTCAACACGAACATGTACATGTTCACGATGCGGCAGGACATTCCAGGCTCTGGCAAGCGTGCATTGCGCGAAGCGGTGACGCAGAAGGATGTTGAACGCGCGACGAATGACATCGCCGTGCGGGGCCGCGATGTCATCGCGCAAGTCAAGCGCGCGTACTCGGAGTTGTTCGTGGCCAGGCAGGCGGTCGCCGTTCACGAAGCTGGCGTTGACCTGTCCCGGCAGATTGCTGATCTGACAACCGCAAAGTACGTGGCCGGTCACGGGGCGCAACGCGAGGCGCTCACCGCGGTGGTCGAGATTTCGAAGCTACATTCCGACCTGATCGACCTTGACGCGCAGGCCCAGCTCGCCGCTGCGCAATTGAACACGCTGTTGAATCGGGATCCGGCCGCGCCGATCGGCGAAGTTGGCGCTCTCCGAATCGACGCGTCATTGCCTCCGCTCGAGGAGCTTCAGCGCCGAGCGCTTGAACACAACGGCGACGTGCGAGGCGCGCGGCTTGACGTCGAACGTGCCGAGGCGGCGCTTGCGGTCGCAGTGCGCGAGTCCAAGCCGGACTTCATGGTTGGAGGCGGCTATCAACTGATGCCTCGGAGCGTCGGTGCATGGACGGCGTCGATCGGCGTGACGTGGCCAGGAGCGCCGTGGTCGCGCGGCGGCCTCGATGCGAAAAAGGCGGAAGCGAGCGCCGAAGTGGTGGCAGCCGACGCTCGCGAACAGGCGGTCCGCAACGCGGTGCGCCTGGCGGTTCAGCAGGCCTATGTTCGTTCCCAATCCGCCGCAGCGCATGCGACGCTGCTCGACACGACGATCATTCCGCAGGCGCAGCAGTTGTTGGAGGCCTCGCGCGTCGACTATCAATCCGGCCGCGGCGACATTGCCAGTCTCGTTGAACAACAGCACGGCCTGCTCGAGACGCGTCTTGACTACTTTCGCGCGCTCGCGGCGATGGGAGAAGCACGCGCCGATCTCGACTACACGGTCGGTGACGATTCCGCCTTCGACCCGTCGATTGTTCTGGAGGACAAGTAGATGCCCGCCAGACGCGTCCTCATAGGCCTGGCGCTTGCGCTCCTCATCGGCGCGGTCGCAGCGACCGCGTACCGCTTTCGAGCAGACCTCGCCTCCCGCGTTGGCGTCGGCGCGACATCGGCGCCTGCCGCTCCGACAGCGTCATCAGACGTGAACGCCACTGCCGGGCCACCTTCAGCAACGCCGCGTGGGGACGTCGCGATCGACGCACGACGCCAGCAGCTCATTGGGGTCCGCACCGCACCGGTGCAGCGCACCACGATTGCACCGGAGCTTCGCACGACTGGCGCCGTTCGCGCGGACGAGACCCGGCAGGTCGATGTGAACGTCAAGCTGGACGGCTGGATTCGGGATCTCTACGTCGATTACACCGGCCAGCCGGTCCGCCGCGGCGATCGCCTCTTCACGCTCTACAGCCCCGATGTCCTGGCGACCCAGAACGAATTCATTCTCGCGCTCAAGAATCGCGATCAATTGCAGCAATCACAGGTCCCTGACGCCCGTGAATACGCCGACCGGCTGGTCGAGGCGGCACGCCAGCGCCTTGCGCTGTGGGACCTCTCGGCCTCGGAGCTTGCAACCATCGAACGCACCCGCGAGCCATTGACGGCCGTGACCTTCACGGCGCCCGCAAACGGTGTCGTGGTGGAGAAGACGGCTATCCGTGGCATGCACGTCATGCCTGGCCAAACACTGTACAAGCTCGCCGATCTGTCGACGGTCTGGGTCGAAGCGGATGTCTACGAGCAGGAGATGTCGTTCGTACGCACCGGCGATCGGGCAAAGGTCACCCTCGACGCATATCCCGGACGGGCATTCTCGGGCCGGGCGATTTATGTCTATCCGACCGTCGAGGAGCAAAGCCGCACAGCCAAGGTTCGTTTCCAATTCGCGAATCCACAAGGGCTCCTGAAGCCGGGGATGTTCGCGAACGTGGAGCTCCGCGGTGCAGGGCATCCGGGCCTCACCATTCCCGCGAACGCGGTTCTCGATTCGGGCTCGCAGCAGCTCGTCTTCGTCGCTCAGGGCGACGGCATGTTCACGCCGCGTCCCGTGAAGGTCGGCCAGCGTCTTGGAGACGACGTCGAAGTCGTCGACGGGTTGAAGGAGGGCGAACAGGTCGCGACGAGCGCGACATTTTTCCTGGACTCCGAGAGTCAGTTACGCGCCGGCGTTCAGAACTACGAAGCCCCGTCCACATCACAGAGCGGCCCGTCAGCGCCGGCGGGCCCGCCGCTCGCCATCACGTTCCGCGCACAACCGGATCCCCCGAAGACTGGCGACAACACCTTCGAGGTCAAGGTCGTCGATCCGTCAGGGAAGCCGGTGGCGGATGCCGATGTGGCCGTGCAGCTCTTCATGCCGGCGATGCCGACGATGAACATGCCGGCGATGCGGAACGAGACAAAGCTGACCTCGGTCGGCGGCGGCCTGTACCGCGGACCCGGTCAAGTGATGATGGGCGGCCGGTGGGACGTGACCGTCACCGTGAACCGCGGAGGTCAACGAGCGGGAAGCCAGCAATTCGCGTTGGTTGCGAGATAACGACTAGGAGGAAGAGATGACGAAGATGACATGTGGTCTGGCCATCGCAGTGGTGAGTCTTGGTCTTGCTGTAAGCGCGTGCGGCAAATCGGACCAGGCACCTCCCACAACAACCACCACGCCAGCCGGCGCGGCGAGCAGCTCTGCTCCTGCGCCTGAAATCACGTTCAAGAGCGATCCAGATCCCGTGAAGACAGGCGAGAACACGTTCGAAGTGATGGTGATGCAGGACGGCAAGCCGGTAAATGACGCGTCGGTGTCGGCGGAGTTCTACATGCCCGCGATGCCGCAGATGAAGATGCCCGAGATGCGAACGAAGGCGGACCTCGCGCCCGCTGGCGATGGCGTCTACCGCGGAAAGGGCCAGGTGATGATGGCGGGCAAATGGGACGTGACCGTGATGGCGATGAGGGGCGGGCAGGAGCTCGCGACGAAGAAGCTGACGGTGACCGCGCAGTAGCCCGGACAGGAGAGCCATGTGATCGCGCGAATCATCGACTGGTGCGCCGGCAATCGCTTCCTGGTGTTCACCGGGACCGTGGTGCTCACGCTGTGGGGGATCTGGGCGATGACCGCGACGCCGCTTGACGCGGTTCCCGACATCTCCGACGTACAGGTGATTGTCTCCACCGAGTGGATGGGGCGCAGCCCGGACATCATCGAGGACCAGGTCACCTATCCGATTGTCACGTCGCTGCTGTCCGCGCCGCGTGTCCGCACGGTACGCGGCTTCACGGACTTCGGCATCTCGTATGTCTACGTGATTTTCGAGGACGGTACCGACATCTATTGGGCGCGCAGCCGCGTCGTCGAGTACCTGCAGGGCATCCGGGCGCGGCTCCCCACGGATACCAATCCAACAATTGGACCCGATGCGACCGGCGTGGGGTGGGTGTTCCAGTACGCGCTGGTTGATGAGACGGGGCAGCGCAACCTCGCCGAGCTGCGCAGCCTTCAGGATTGGTACGTGCGCTACGCGCTCGCGTCGGTCGATGGCGTTGCCGAGGTCGCGAGCATCGGCGGCTTCGTCAAGCAGTATCAGGTCAATCTCGACCCCAACAAGCTCGCGGCGTACGACAAATCCGTGAAGGACGTCGTCGATGCGATTCGAGCCAGCAACAACGAGGTCGAGGGCCGGCTGCTCGAGTTCTCCGGGCGCGAGTACATGGTGCGCGGGCGCGGGTATTTGAGATCGCTCGACGACATCCAGCGGATTTCACTCGGGGCCGATGCGCGCGGCACGCCCGTCCGCGTCGGCGACGTCGCGGACGTGCAACTCGGTCCCGACATCCGCCGCGGCGTCGCGGAGTTGGACGGCAAAGGTGAAGTTGTCGGTGGGATCGTCGTGATGCGCTTCGGTGAGAACGCGCTGCGCGTCATCGATCGCGTCAAGGTGAAGCTCACCGAGCTGCAGTCGTCGCTGCCGCAGGGCGTCCGGGTGGTCCCGACCTACGACCGGTCGGGTCTCATCACTGAATCGATTGCGACGCTACGTCGGACACTTATCGAGGAAGCCGTCGTCGTTTCGCTTGTGATTCTTGTCTTTCTCTTTCACGTGCGTTCCGCCCTGGTGCCGATCCTCGCGCTGCCAATCGCGGTTGTCGGCGCGTTCATCCCCATGTACTACCTCGGGGTGACGTCGAACATCATGTCGCTCGGCGGCCTCGCGCTCGCGATCGGCGTCCTCGTTGATGCGTCAATCGTGATGGTCGAGAACGCCTATCGGCATGTCTCCGAGCCCGAGCACACGGTGGACGCGGCGAGCGCCGGTCAAGCCGGCGGACCGGTGCCGTACGAAGAGCAGCCACGCGCGATTATCGCCGCCGCCCGGCAGGTGGCGCGGGCGATCTTCTTCTCGCTGGCGATCATCATCGTCTCGTTCGTGCCGGTGTTCCTGCTCGAAGCGCAGGAAGGCCGCATGTTCCGGCCGCTTGCCTTCACCAAGACGTCTGCGATGGCACTCGCATCGCTGCTCTCGATCACCCTCGTGCCCGTGCTGATGACGCTGTTCATACGCGGACGGCGCCTCAAGCCGGAATCGGCCAACCCCGTGTCGCGATTCTTTACGTGGCTCTACGAGCCCATCCTCCGGTTTGCGCTTCGGTGGAGGTGGATGGCGCTGCTGGTGAACTTCGCGGTGGTGCCGCTGACGATTCCGCTGGTGTTTGCGCTCGGAAGCGAGTTCATGCCCCCGCTCTATGAGGGGTCGATGCTGTATATGCCGACGTCGCCGCCTGGCATGTCGATCACCGAAGCGACGCGCGTGCTGCAGGTGCAGGACAAGCTGCTCCGGCGCGTTCCGGAAGTCGAGCAGGTGTTCGGGACGGTCGGCCGCGGGACGACGCCTACTGACAACACGCCGATGGGCATGGTCAATACGACGGTCATGTTGAAGCCACGCGACCAGTGGCGACCCGGGATGACCTTCGAGAAGTTGCAGGCGGAGATGGACGCGCAGCTGCAGTTTCCAGGCTTCCCGAACGTCTGGACACAACCGATTCGCAACCGACTGGACATGCTGCTCACCGGCATCAAGACGCCGGTCGGTATCAAGATTTTCGGCGCCGATCTCAACGTCATCGAGAGCCTGGGACGAGAGATCGAGCGAATTCTGCAGACGGTGCCCGGCACGCGGAGCGTCTATGCCGAGCGGGTCGCCCAGGGCTATTTCACCGATATCCGCATCGATCGGGATGCCATAGCGCGGTACGGCCTTCGTATCGAGGATGTTCAGGACGTCATCCAGTCCGCGCTTGGCGGTGAAAACGTCACCGAGACTGTCGAACGCCGCGAACGCTATCCGGTCAACGTGCGCTACGCGCGTGACTTCCGCGAATCGATTCCGGCCCTGCAACGCGTGCTGGTCCGGACGCCTGAAGGCGCCAACGTCCCGCTCGGCCAGCTCGCAAGCATTGAGCTGACAACGGGTCCCGCGATGGTGCGCGACGAGGACGCGCAACTCGCCGGCTACGTGTATGTCGACACGGTGACGAGCGACATCGGCGGGTACGTCGACCAGGCCAAAGCAGCGATTGGCAGCAACCTGCACATGCCGCCGGGATACTCCCTGCAGTGGACCGGCCAGTACGAGTTCCAGGTCCGCGCCAAAGAGCGACTGAAGGTCCTGGTTCCGATCGTCTTCTTCATCATCTTCATGCTGCTCTACATGACGTTCCATTCAGCGTCTGAGGCGACGATTGTCATGTTGTCGGTCGTCTATGCAATGACTGGAGGCGTCATCCTGCAGTGGCTACTTGGTTATAACTTCTCGGTGGCCGTGTGGGTCGGCTACATCGCGCTCTACGGCGTGGCCGTTCAAACCGGCGTCGTCATGGTCGTGTACCTGCATGAGGCACTCGACAAGAAGCTGCGGCGCGGAGAGCCACTTGCCGAAGGCGATATCTGGGACGCCACGATTGAAGGGTCGGTCCTGCGATTGCGTCCGAAGCTGATGACCGTGACGGTGGTCATGGCGTCGCTCGTTCCGATCATGTGGAGCACCGGCGTTGGATCCGACGTCATGAAACCGATCGCGGCTCCCATCATCGGGGGCATGGTGACGTCCACGATTCACGTGTTGATCATCACGCCGGTCATTTTTTACCTCATGAAGCGCCGCGCGTTGAGGAAAGGTACGCTGCGCGTATCTGCGATGACGCACTAAGAGTCCAAGCGATGCGCGTCGACTTCGTCGGCAGGATCCGTGACCAGAAGTGGCTCGTTCTGAAGGCGTCGGCCTTGGGATTCGCGGTGTTCGAACTGCTCGGCGTGCCGGCGCGATTTGTAGCCGCCGAAAATCGACAGGACGCTGTTTACGAAACGTGACCTTGTCGATCAGGGACTCTTGCTCCAGTATCGCGCGTCGGAACTTTATCGAGCGCTCCTATACTGCGTGGCCGCTGCTTTTGCGGGCTGGAGCTTGTGGTTCCGAGATCCCCAAGAACGCCGGTGATTGATCGACCGCGTGTTACCGAGTAAACGCAATTCTTCGGCAAGGGGCCAGCACGCCTTTTTCATTCGGTACCCGTCGTGCGGCGGTGTGCACTATTGCACAGTGCGGTCACGTCATCGCAGATATATTGTCCGCCGGTTTCGGCCCATGACCTCGTCGGAACAGAGATCGATCGAGACTCTGGTTGAGAACGGAACAATCCATCCGGTGCAACCCGTTCCAATGGAGGGCAGAAAATGAAAAGAAGAGATTTTTTCAGAAACGCTGGAATCGGATCAGCAACTTTGGTTTCTCTTCCAGCTCTTGCTCACGCCCTGGCCATACCCGAGTCGGCGCTTTCAACGCTGAAACCGGACGAGCCACCCGCCAGCCCTTTCGTCATCCTGCTGCAGGGCACATATAAACCAGTGGGGCGTTGTCCCGACCTTGGACTGTTCCAGGTAAACGTCTGTGATGGTTCGTACCTCACAACAAAGATCTACCCGGTCAGCGGGCCTGTGAAAGAAGCCGAAGAAGCCACGATCGGCAACTTTTACGTGGCGCCAGGTATGGGGGGGAAGCCTGTTGCCTACGACCTTCCTCGGGGCGCGTTGACTATGCTGTTCACGGCCAACAATCTTTCACCTGTCCCCGACGGGCATGGTGGGACGTTCCTTGTCGGAACCCTCGAACTAGCCATAACGGAGGCGACTGGCGTGTATCAGTCTTTTGTCGGTGGTCACAACAAGATGGTGGATATCCTGCATCGGTTAGCTGATGGCACTCTCGTTGAACACTGCTTCTGCATCATCAGCCGCCCATAGTCCCTGCTGAAATCCAGTGTCACGCACTCTGAAGGTGATGTGAGCTTGCAGGAAAGAGGGACTCCAGGCGCGCGGCCGTAAGCGTTTCAAGGGCAGCACTCAAGGAACGGATGGCCGATCCCTCGCCGAGCTCGCGGACTGCGCTTGATCCGGTTCCGTGGACATCTTCCGAAAGGTGGATACGATGTCCAGACCGATGGCAGAGACGCCCCCACGCCGGCCGCGCCGGCGATTCGATGAGGACTTCAAGGCTCAGGCTGTCCGGCTCGTGCTCGACGAGGGCAAGAGCGTCGGCAGTGTCGCCCGCGATCTCGATCTAACCGAAACAGCGCTGCTCGAGTGGGTGAAGCGCGCCCGCGCCGATCGCACCCACGGCAAGACCGGGCTGACGACGGCGGAGCGCGAGGAGCTCGCCCGCCTCCGGAAAGAGAATCGGATTCTGCGGGAAGAGCGAGAGATCCTCCGAAAGGCGGCAGCCTTCTTCGCGACCGAGCGGCGGTGAAGTTCCGATTCATCGCGGCGGAGAAGGCGCACCATACGCTCAGTCTGTTGTGCCGCTGCCTGCGGGTGACGCGCAGCGGGTTCTATGCCTGGCAGACCCGGGCCGAGTCGGCGCGGGCCACACGCGACCGTCACTTGAAGGTGCTGGTGCATGCGTCGTTTGCGGCGAGCAAGGGCCGCTACGGCAGCCCGCGGATTCATCGCGACCTGCTCGAGCAGCAGCACCGTGTCAGTCGCAAGCGCGTGATCCGGCTGATGCAGGAAGAGAAACTGAAAGCCCGCGGGCGCAAGCGGTTCAGGTGCACGACGATGAGCGACCACGACCAGCCGGTCGCGGCGAATCTGCTCGACCGGCAGTTCACCGCTGCGGCGCCGAATCGGCGCTGGGTCGGCGATACCACCGAGTTCGTGATCGGCGAGAGCGGCAAGCTGTATCTGGCCGCGATCCTCGATCTGTTCTCGCGGTTCGTGGTCGGCTGGGCAGTCAGCGCGGTCAACGACCGCCATCTCACGCTGAAAACGCTCGGCATGGCACTGAAGCGCCGCTGTCCGCATGCCGGGTTGCTGCACCACTCGGACCGGGGCGCGACCTATGCGAGCGAGGACTACCAGGACGTGCTGGAAGCGCACGGGATCACCTGCAGTATGAGTCGCACGGGCGACTGCTATGACAACGCAGTGATGGAAGCGTTCTTCTCGACCGTGAAGACCGAGCTCGCCGATCGCTTCGAGAGCTGCGGCGACGCGAAGATGCAGTTGTTCGACTACATCGAAGTGTTCTATAACCAGCGCCGCCGGCACTCGACGATCGGCTACGTGAGTCCGGCAGCGTTTGAACGCGTCGCTGCCGGGCAGCGAGAATCGGTGCCGCGCGTCCACGAGGCCGTGCTCGAGGGGATACTCCAACCTGCACCGACTGACGATCGTCGTTCCTGGGGCACCCTGTGAGGTCGCGCTCTCGACGATCGGTAGTGAATTCTCTGTTGTTGCCCGATTCACGAGGTGGCGCTCGCCGGCATTCAAGTGCTCGCATCGATGTTGACGGGAAGGCCGACGAGCGCCCTCAGTACCTTCTCCGAACGTTAAAGAACAAGATGAAGGAACAACTCAACTAACCTGTCCACGAGATCGGATCAGGGCCAGACCGGCACGATGACGTCGAGAGCGTGCTTTTCGAACGTGTTGGCATCACGTTCGAGTGTCGCGGCGCCGTCCCCGCGTGATTGGACGTAGAAGGCGCACTGTCCGCGGGCGGTATCGGCCTCGACGATTTGCCGTGAACCGAGCGCGCGCAGTCTGGTAGGTGCGATCTTCGACCGCGACGCCCCGTGCCGTTTCTGCCCGCGCGTCGGTGATTCCACGGGGACGGCAACATCTCGGTGCGATTCGCCCCGCCTCAGATGCACTACAACGTCGATAACGAAAACCAGTTGGTAAACGTGATACGCGATATCCTCGCGGACCGAGCGGTGTTCGCCCAAATCGTTGACCAACACCGGCAGTGGTGTGGGACCGCACTAATACCCCGATCGGCCGTTGTCGACTTGCGGCCAGGGCGCCATGCCAACGTCATCTCGTGGTCCGGTCAACATGATCGCATCCAGCAAGAGTAGACCGGCCCAATGCGCCTGATTGTCGGCCCTGAAAATCTCCGCGGGAATCTCGTCGGCCCCACCACACGACGCTGGAATCAGTTTGTCGCAGAGATCGGGGCGTTGCCGGGCGCATGCGGGCCGGTCACGTTTTTCGATGTCCGAGAGGGTGCCTCGGGGGTCGCCTGCGCCTTCGTGTTCACCGGCCCGCGTTACCCAGGAAACCGGGAGTACGCCCGCATCATTCTGTCGGCCGGGTTCCTCGCCAGGACACCGGCTGGCAGACCCTGACGCTGCTGCACGAGTGCATCCACCTTCGGTTCATGATGGGACCGCTGCGCGATCGGGCGGTGGCCGCGATCGAACTCAGAGAGATTCACGCAATTCCAAACGACGTGGCTGATGAGGAGTGGACTTTTCTGCACCATCGCGTCTCGCTTGCCTTCGAGCTGCGGCATTTCGTGGATGAGATCCTCGCGGAGTCCTGCCTGCGCGCGCAGTACCCCGCTTACCTCGATGCGCGGATTGCGTACTACCTCTCCATGCGTCGAGGGTCGATCAACGCGTGGCAGCAGACGGTGCCGACGCTCCAGCCCACCGCGATCTTTCTGGAGGTGCTCAAGAACGAATTGGGAGTTCGGCTCGCGGACGGGCACCCGGAAGCGGCGGAGTTTGCCGCCAACTCCGAAGCTCTCCAACGCGAGCTTCGTGCGCAGTGCTCCGAGGACGAGTATCGCCGCTGGCAGACGATGAAGGATCGACTGATGGGGGTGTAGCTCGAACCCGTGGTGACATTCGACGCCGCCGCGTGCGACGAGATCTTCGACGCGACGATGCGGTTGACAAGACCGGTGGCTCACGCGCCTTGAGGGCGATGCCCTGCTCGGCCTTATCTTCGCGAGAACAGCGCAAGGTATTGTGGGGCGAAGGCGACAAATATTGCCAGGAAGAACCCAGCAACGACTCCGAACGCCACAGCGAGCAGCACTACATCAGTTGATGCTTTTCCCCGAGCACGGAGGTACCCCCACACCGAGAAGGCGACGATACCGGCGGTGGCAAGGGCCGCGGGCGCCGCGATGAACTGATCCCACCGATCGACGTGGCCGGTACGGAGAAGCATCGCGACGCGCTCGAACCCGTTTCGAACGAAAGTCGTTCTCGTACCTGCCATCCACAGAAGGCTCCGCTCGCGACACCCAAGGCATAGCCGTACTTGCGCTGACGAAGACAGAGTACGGCGACCACTAGGTACAAACCTGCCTCGGCGAAGTGCAGTGCCACTATGCTGCGATCCCAGTAGGCGGATATCCCCAAGATCGCAATGAAGATCGCCGCGCAGACGGCTATTGAGATGTCCGCAACCCGGTTCATGAGTACCTCCTTGACGGTCTGGGCCGCGCCCGACACCGTCACTACGGGAATGTCGACCATGAGGTTTCGCCCTCGAATGTTCTCCAGATGAGAATTTTCGAGGGCAACACCCCCCAGGGCGCGGAGCCGGAGTCCCAGAAACGCCGTGCCCCCACCCTCGACATGGCGTGGGCAATCGCGCGCAGTGTATCCAGGGGACAGGCCCATCGCCCGTGTCAGGAGACGCTAGGACGGGTTGATGTTCACGGGCAGGATTGCTGCCTGGTATCGCGCGGCTGTGGGTGAAGAGGCGTACGATCGATTCGGGGTATCGTTTCGAGTTTGCACCCGAACCGGACACGCTGCGATCGATCGCGAACATGATCGATGCTGAACGCCTCTGCTGTCGGTTTCTTCGGTTTGTGTTAACGGTCGAACCGGATTCGGGACCGATACGTCTTGACGGGACGGGAGGGTACGCAAGCCTTCCTGGACGCGTTGCTCGAGTCATCACAGCGCTGTCGGCGTGCCTGTTCGCTGTGACTAGGATGTGATGAGACCTACCACCGTTGTTTTGGCGCTGCTCTCAGCAACCCTCGGTCTTCTGGGTGGTTGCGGACGAGTGGCGTCGAGCTCGTGCTCGTAACCACGACCAGTGTCGGAAACTCTGGACTCCTCGACGCACTGCTACCGGTGTATCAGCACAACACCGGCGTGCGGTTCGGTGTGCATCTGGCGTGAAGCGGCCGCGCTCTGGTCATGCTCGGCGACGGCGACGCGGATGTGGCGATCAGCCATGCGCCCGAGGCCGAAGCGAAGGCGCTGGCCGGGCATCCCAGGTGGTGGTACCGAAAGATCATGTACAACGACCTCGTCGTCGTCGGTCCGCCGGCCGATCCGTCGAAGGTGCGCGACGCTGCATCGCTCGAGGATGCCCTGCGCCGAATCGCCGCGGGCGACGCTCCCTTCTTCTCGCGCGCCGACGCATCCGGTACATACGAACGCGAACAGGCGCTGTGGAATTGGCCGGCACCAGGCCGGAGGCGAAGCGGTTGATCGCCACCGGCGCGGGCATGGGCACGACGCTGCGTGTCGCCGACCAGCAGGCGGGTTACACGTTGACCGATCGCGCGACCTTTCTGCAGCTCGCGCCAGGCTTGCGCTGCGGATCGTTTCAGAGGGCGATCCGCGTCTCCTGAACACCTACGCCGTGATCGTGAACCCTGATCATCCGGAAACCAGTGCCGCGGCCATGTCGTTCGGCCGGTGGTTGAGCGACGGTGCCGGACGCACGACGATTGCGTCGTATCAGGCGGGCGGGATGGGGGCATTTCATCTCTGGTCCCTCGACCGTCCGCGCGAGGACGCCTCCGACCTGCCCGACTAAGAGTGTCGAGAATTCACGGCAATGGCCTCGAGACGTCAGGCATGTGGATGCGCCACGCCTTGACAGGTCGCGGCGTTGCTGCACGACCAGTCTCCGGAGCTTGCGGCCGTCGCGAGATGACTCTCGCAGATCCTTATTCGAGCGTTCGCTTTGGCACTGGTCGGCGAAATCGCGTAGCAGCCGTCGGACGTGAACTTGGGTCCAAACTTGGGTCCACTAACGCCCAAACACCACGGAAAACGGGCTAGCACCCGATACCAGAAGACGAGGCCAGCCAACAAGATACAGAACCTAGCGAAATCTGCAAAACCTCGATCCCCGGTTCAAATCCGGGCGGCGCCTCCAATTTCTTGAGGTCGAAGTGATTTACGATCTGCGGTCGTCCACCCGAAAGTCGTCACGCGAGTCGTTTTGTTCCCAAGTTGCAGGGCGTAGGTCCAAAAAACATCCGCCCTGCTGGTTGCCCGAGAGTCAGGGGCGGCCACGCTGCTTGGTGATTGGAGCAGCGGTAATTTCCTTCCTCGGCGAACGAGAACTGGGCGTCGTCAAGGCACAACTCATGGCCGGTGCCTGCAGTCGAACGATGGCCAGTGCTGTCGCCTCTCGGCGCGCATCGCGCTGACGTACGTGAAGAGTCACGCTCGCGAGCTGGGTATCGACGAACACGCACTCGATGGGCGCGAGGTGCACCTCCATGTGCCGGCCGGCGCGATCCCGAAGGATGGGCCGAGCGCCGGCATCACCATGGTGACCGCCGTTGCGTCTCTGTTGACGGACCCGCCCGTGAAGAGCACGGTCGGGATGACCGGTGAAGTGACGCTGTAGGGACGGGGTGCTGCCGATTGGCGGCCTCAAACAGAAAGTGCTGGCTGCGCATGCCGCCGGACTCAGCGACGCGATCGTGCCGCTGCGCAATCAGCACGATCTCGACGACGTGCCCGCCGAAGTGCGGAAGAGGATGCACTTCCACGTCGTGGCATCGGTCGACGAGGTACTCGCCATAGCCTTGGAGCCAATCGCGGTGGCGAAAGCGGCATTGTTCGGACGACCGAGCACTGCATGTCGATTCGATTCGCGAAGCAGCCGTTCGGGGCGGTGATGCTCCTGGCGGTTGCGGGTAAGCCGTTCGAGAGGTGCACCATTACGCGGCCGATACGTGGCCGCTCTGCACGTCCGGCATTCCAGTCACCACGTTCTGAAGAGCGTCGACAAGTGCACCTTCCCTCCATCCTTTGTGCACCTCGTTTCGGAGCTCGCGGAAGGCCGCGTCCGGTGTGAACGCTTCTTTATACGGGCGAGCCGTCGTCAGGGCGTCGTATGCATCGACGACCCCCATGATGCGCGCCAGCAACGGGATTGCATCACCTGCGAGCCCGTCGGGATAGCCGGTGCCATTACGCCGCTCATGATGATGGCGGACGATCGGCACGACATCCTGGAGCGAGTGCAGCTCGGCGCAGATGTTCGCGCCGATGATCGTGTGCTGCTGCATCAGCGCGTACTCCAACGAGGTCAGACGACCCGGCTTTAACAGCACCGCGTCGGGAATCGCGATCTTGCCGACGTCGTGGAGGAAGCCGCCGCGCCGCAGGGCCGACAGCTGCACTCCGTCGAGCCCGAGCTGCTCTCCAACCGCGACGGCATACGACGCGAGCCGCTCGCAGTGACCAAGGGTGCAGGGATCCCGCGCCTCGATCGTCAACGCGAGACTGACGACGACTGACTCCGCCGAGTCGAGGTCGTCGAGGTAGTGCTTCATTCGCGTCAAGGACTGCGCCCGTGCCACGAGCTCGGCGAGCACAGGCGGCTTGGTGAGAAATGCGTCAGCGCCAGCCTCGATTCCGCGCACCCGATCGGGCATGCCGCCCAGACCGGTGACGAGCAGAACCGGAATCAGGCGCGTCCTGGGGTCGCTCTTCAGACGGCGGCACACCTGAAAGCCGTCCATGCCGCCCATCTTCACGTCCATCATCACCAGGTCAGGACAGCGATCGGCAATCGACCGCAACGCCGCTTCGCCGCTCAATGCGGTGGAGACATCGTAGCCAAGACTGACCATCAGCCGGCTGAACATCCCGACTGTCGTCCTGTCGTCGTCAACAATCAGGATTTTCCCGTTGCTGGTCGAGGACATCGCTCAACCCTGAGGGAGCAGCCGCCGTTCCCGGCGTTTCCGGAATTGATCCTGCCTTCGCTCGCGAACGGACCACAACCTGCCGTCGTCGACGGACCGGAGCAATGCTTCGCGCTGCAGCGGCTTCAGTACGTAGCCGACCACCGCGCGTCGAAGGCTCTCGACCGGCGGAATCTCCGCGTCGCCGGTCACGAGTACGATGGCGGTTGTCGGCGACTGCACGCGGATCTGATCCGCCAGCCACAATCCGTTCGGGCCGGGCATGTGGACGTCGCAGAGTGTCACCGCCGGCGCCGATTCCGCGATCCGCGCCAGCGCTTCATGGGCGCTGTCCGCTTCACGCACGGAGTGTCCCGCTTGTTCGAGGAGCCGCCGCAGAATCGTCCGCACGCCTTGGTCGTCATCGACGACGAGTACGTCCGGGAGGAGCTGCTGTTCGGCGCTGTTCATTTCAACCCCCTGAGGACGGACGCATTGTGAGCGGCCACCGCGGTCATGACGCCATTGGTCGCGATCATCAGCCCGATGGCCTTCCGCTTGTGTCCCTCCTTCCACAGGTGTTCGGCGGCGAGGATCGACGCCGCCGTGACGCCGCTTTTCACGGCCCACAGCGCGGCGGGGCGACCCGCAATCCCACCGAGGAGGGGATTGGCTTCAACTGCTCCGTGCTTGAGCGCATGAAGGGTGCTGGCGGCGTCGAGGGCGTTAAGACCCGCGAAGCTGGCGTAGAGGGCGGAAAGCACCGTCCCGCGAGAGGGCGGGGAAGGACCATCTGCCGCAAGGGCCGGAACCGTGAACGTGCACAGAATGGCGAAGGACGCGAACCATGTGCGAGGCATCTCGGGGCTCTCCAGCGACCGCGCGCGACATTGCGGTGGTCGATGGTAGGAGAGCCAGTCGGATGCCCGGCGGCTGGAAACCAGAACTGCGGCTACACCAGTGACTTAGCAGCGGTGTGTCGCTGTGGTATTGAGCCGGGTGTGCCAGCATCCGCGCACCTTTCGGGCGCGGGCGCTCAGTGCTGGACCTCGAGGCGGTCGAGCCAGCGATATAGCGACCGCCGGCTCAGGCCGAGCATCTTGGCAGCTGCCGCCTTGTTACCGCCGGTCTGCCGCAGCACGCGTTCAATCTGTTCCCGCTGCGCCGTAGAGAGCAGATTGCCGTCCTCCGCCTCCGGCAGCAGCGCGGTCGGTGATGTGCCGGCAAGGCCGGGTGCGGGCGCGGTCGACATCGACCGCGAGATGTCGCGCTCGCTGAGAATCCTTCCGTCGCTGTGGATGCACGCTCGTTCGATCACGTTCCGAAGCTCACGGATGTTCCCCGGCCATGCGGCGTGCTGCAGCAGCCGCTCGGCGGCGGGCGTGACGCCCGTGATGGGTCGGTTGATCCGCGCCGCAAACTCGTGGACGAACAGAGCGGTGAGGTACGGAATGTCCTCGCGACGCTCACGGAGCGCGGGCAGCGGTACCTCGATGATGCTCAACCGGTAGAACAGGTCCGATCGGAAGCGGCCGGCGGCGATTTCCGAGCGGAGGTCGCGGTTGGTGGCCGCGATCACGTGCACGTCGGCCTTGCGGGTCTCGAGCGACCCGATGCGCTGGATGTCGCCGTATTCGACCGCGCGCAGCAGTTTTGCCTGCAACGAGAGCGGCAGCTCGCCCGCTTCGTCGAGGAAGAGCGTGCCGCGGTCGGCGTGCTCGAACAGGCCCACTTTCGTGTCCGTAGCGCCGGTAAACGCGCCGCGCGTGTGGCCGAACAGCTCGCTTTCGAAGAGGGTTTCGACCACGGCCGAGCAGTTGACCGTGATGAATTTTTTCGACCGTCGCGGGCCCAGCGCGTGGATCGCCTTGGCGACGAGCTCTTTGCCCGTCCCGGTTTCGCCCGTCACGAGCACCGTGCGCGCGTGCGGAGCGAGGCGCCTGAGCGAATCGAAGAGCTCCTGCATCACGGGGCTGCGGCCGGTCATCCCGTGAAACTGGAACTGCTTCGCGACGTCGGCGTCCACCTGCAGGAATTGCTCGCGGCGGTGGAGGCTGTCGCGAACCCCCAGGAGCAGCTCGCGCAGGCGTGCAAAGTCGAGTGGCTTCGAAAGATAGTCGAGCGCGCCCGCTTTGACGGCCTCGATCGCGGTCTCCACGGTCGCATTCCCGGTCATGAGAATCACCTGGCAGTCCGGGTGGGCCGAGCGGATTGCCCTGAGCACGTCGATCCCGCCGATTTCCGGCATCTGCAGATCGACAAGGGCGGCATCCGGCTTGACCGCGTCGAGGCAGGCGAGCGCCTCGCGTCCGCCGCTGCGCGAGACGACCTGGAAGCCGAGCTCACTGGCGAATCGTTCCACAATCGCCAGCACGGCCGGGTCGTCATCGACGACGAGAAGGCGCGACGCGTGATCCGTCGCCGTCTGGGGGCGCTGCACACTCTCACTATCGGCCGTCGCGCGCCGTTGGCACAGTCGGCGGCGGCGTCGGGCGCCGCTGGCACACCCGCCGTGGCACACTCGCCGAAAATTGGCCATTTTCAGCGAATTGCAGGGCGGCCGCCGCCTTGCCCATCCCCGGGCGTGAACCATACACCCCCCGTTACGGTCCCATCCGGCGTCGGCCGGGCGGGGTTTCCGGCGCTCCTCATCGAGGCGTCGCTCATCAGCCGGCACGACCTCTCGCTGGCGGAGCAGCATGCCGGGCGCGAGCAGATGGAGCTGGCCGACGCAGTCGTCGCGCTCGGCCTCGTGCGCGAGGAGGACAGCTACGCGATGCTCGCCCGCGCCGCTGGCCTGACGGTCGTCGATCTCGAAACCGCCACCTTCAGCGCGTTGGCTGTCCGCCTGGTGCCCGAACGCATCGCGCGCCGCCACCAGGTCGTCCCGCTGCAGGTCGACAACCGGACGCTGACCTACGCGACGTCGCAGCCGTTCAACGCCGAAACCGAGCGCGACGTGGCGTTCGCGTCCGGCCGCCGCTCGCGCGTCGCCGTGGCAACCCGATCCACCGTGCTCGCCGCCCTGGATCGCTCCTATCCGAAGCTGCGCGAGCTCGATGTGCTTGCCGAGCGGCTGCGCGTCGAGCGCGGCGTCACTCGCAGCGCCGACGCGAACGACCCCGTGCAGTCCGAGTCCGTCGTCATCAACCTGTGTAACCACCTGATCGAACGCGCCGTCGACGTCGGCGCGAGCGACGTGCACATCGAGAGCGGCCGCGAGGGAACGCTGGTTCGCTACCGGATCTGTGGCGTGCTCGAGCCGGTGCTCACGCTGCCGGCCAACGTGTCGCAGCCCATTCGCAACCGCTACAAGATCATGGCGCGCGCCGACATCGCCGTCCGCCACAAGCCGCAGGACGGCGCGTTCCGCATCACGGTGAGCGGCCGTCCGATCGACATCCGGCTGTCCACGCTGCCGACCCTCGACGGCGAGAAGCTGGTCATGCGGGTCATCGACAGTCACAGCCCGCTGCAGACCCTCGATCGGCTTGGCTACGACCGCGAAACGCAGGCGCGATTCGAGCGCGCGCTGTCGCGTCCCGACGGTCTCGTGCTCGTCACGGGCCCGACCGGCTCGGGCAAGACGACCGCGCTCTACGCTGCGCTCGGGCATCTGCGCACCGGGCGCACCAATATCGTGAGCGTCGAGGATCCGGTCGAGCGGACGGTTCCCGGCGTCACGCAGATCCCGGTGAACACGCGGGCCGGCAACACGTTTCCCGCTGTTCTCAAGTCGATGCTCCGGCAGGACCCGAACGTCATCATGGTTGGTGAAGTGCGCGACGAGGAGGTCGCTCAGATCGTCGGGCAGGCTGCCTATACGGGGCACCTGGTGCTGACGTCGCTCCACACGGTCGACGCGGCGACGGCGATCACGCGGCTGACGAACCTCGGCCTCGAGCCGTACAAGGTTGCCGAATGCCTGTCCGCGGTCCTCGCGCAGCGGCTCCTTCGATCGCTCTGCGCGCACTGCAGGCACGTGCACAACGAGTTCGAGGCGCGGCGCCGCGGCATCGAGCATCAGGTGCCGTCGGCGTCGGCCGGTCCCGGCTGCGAGCACTGCAACCACACCGGGTACTCCGGGCGTGTGCCGATCGTCGAACTGCTCACGCCGTCCGACGAGCTGCGGGATGCGATCGTACGGGGCGCCACGGCCCACGAGATACGCGCGGCGATGCGCGCCGCCGGTACGCCCACCATGCGAGATCACGCGATGCGGCTGGTCGCCGAAGGCGTGACTTCGATCGAAGAGGTCAACCGCGTGCTGGCCGAGGACGTCGACGGCGCGCACGCGCATTCGCGCACGCGGCCGACGGTCCTCGTCACAGACGACGAGCCGATCACTCGGATGCTGGTCAAGCTGCTGCTCGAACGCGAGAACTTCGAGGTGCTCGAAGCCACCAACGGACGGCAGGCGGTCGACATCGGGACGCGCGAGCGGCCCGACCTGATGATCGTCGATCTCAACATGCCGGAGATGGACGGGTACGAAGCGATCGCGCGGCTGCGCCGCGACATCACGCTGGCGACGCTGCCGATCATCGTGCTGACGTCGGAAGAGGGGCCCGGCGTCGAGCGCCGTGTCCTCGAGCTCGGCGCCGACGACTACATCCTCAAGCCCTTCGATCCCAGCGTGTTGCTCTCGCGCGTGAACGCCGTCTTCCGACGGCTCAAGGTGATGGCCGCATAGATGACCATGAAAACCATGATTCGAGTCCTGGGCACGGCGCTGCTGGTGGCGAGCCCCACGCGCGGATGGGCGCAGACGGCGCCGGACCTCGGGAGCGTCACGCTCGAGGATCTCCTGAACATCCGCGTCACGACCGCGACACGCTCGGCCGAGGGCCTGGCGGAGGCGCCGGCGCGCGTGCAGGTCGTCACCAGCGCGCAGATCCGGCGGCGCGGGTACGTGTCGCTCGCCGACGTGCTGAAGGACCTCTCGGACTTCAAGGTGGACTTCGGCGGCGATCCGAATTACCCGACCGAGCTCACCGTGGACGGCACGCGGGGCGCCAGCGAGGTCGTGCTGCTGCTCGACGGCATCCGGATCTCGTCGCCGACCAATGAGCCGCTGGCAATCCTGGCGAACTACCCGGTGCACAACGCGCGGCAGATCGAGATCGTGTACGGGCCGGCGTCCGCCCTGTACGGCGCGGACGCGTTTTCGGCGGTGATCAACATCATCACCAGGGACGTGGGCGAGGGACCTGCGCTCGCCCTCAGCACGTCGGCCGGGCAGTCCGGGCGCTACAACGAGTCGGCGTCGTATGGCGCCCGGCTCGGCTCGCGCGCCACGCTGATGCTGGCCGGCCAGGCCTATTCCGATCGCCAGCCGGATCTGAGCCGGTATTACCCGTCGGACTTCCAAGGTCTCGCGGCGCAGCGCAGCGGCACGTTCCAGTCGATCTTCGGACGCATGACGCCCGTTCGTCCCGTATCACCCGGGTTCGCGACCCCGCAAGCGGCGCGGTCGCTTCACGCGGCGTTCCGCGCCGGGCCGTTCCAGGCGATGGTGTTCCACAACTACTCGCGCGTGTCGACCACACCGCCCAAGACGCCCGACAACGGCCTTTACAACGCCGACGCGTTCTACGCGAACACGCTCACCGTCACGGCGGCGAGTTACACGAGGCCGATTGGCCGCGCGACGAGCGTATCGACCCTGACGTTCAGCCGGCACGAGCTCGATCCCGAGTCCGGCTTCCGGAACGTCAACACCCGGATGGAGCGGAACTACAAGTACGCGTACGGATCGATGGCCAAGGGCGAGGAACAGGTGTCGTGGACGCTCACGCCGTCGGTCACGATGACGACGGGCGCGACGTTCGAGCGGTTCTACTCGGTGCCACAGACGGCCGGCCTGAACGAACCGCTCCGGTCGGTCCATGCGCCGGGCACCATTCTCGGCACCACCATCATCGACGACATCGTCACGCTGCGGTACGCCAACAGCGGCGCGTTCGGGCAGGCGCAGTACGCGGTCGCCCCAGGCGTGATATTCACGCTCGGGGCGCGCGCCGACTACAACACGCGCTACGGTGCAACGTTCAACCCGCGCGTCGGGCTCGTCGCGCGGCCCGGCGGCAGGACGACGCTCAAGGTGCTCTACGGCACCGCATTTCTCGCGCCGTCACCGTACCAGGCGTACCACCACTACGGTTCGTTCTCCTCGACCGACGGCGGACAGACGTACACCTCGAAGTTCTGGCACGTCCCGAACCCTTATCTCGAGCCGGAGGAGAAAAGGACGGTGGAAGTCAATCTCCTGCAGTCGCTCGGCCGGCGGGTTCAGCTCTCCGCGCACGCGTTCTACTCGCGGTTCGACCATTTGGTCGAGGAGCAGGACCACAAGCCCATAGCGGGCTTCTATCGCGGCTGGCCGGTTGCCGACATCGACGCGTCCGCGAACGAGGGGCGGTCGACCAACTACGGCGGCACGCTGGCACTCGATTTCCTGCAGGCCTTCGACGGCGGGCGCAGCGTGGAAGCACGGGCCGCTGTCACGCTGGCCGACGGCCGCGAGCGCGACCAGCCATCCGACGTCGCGGCGCCGGTTGGCGCCATGGTTCCCGTGCAGGTCCGCTTTCAGACCGATATCGACTGGCATCACTGGAGCGTCGCTCCGCGTCTGGCGCTCGTCGGCCGGCAGCGGCTGACCGCGACGATGCCGGGGTCGCTCGACCGCCGCACGCTCGACGGCTACGCGACAGTTGACGCGAACCTCCGCCGACGCGACGTCTTCAGGAACCTCGACCTGTTCGTCACCGTCGAGAACGCGCTCGATCGCCGATACCGGGCGATCAACGCCGGCGCGTATCTCAACCGCGACGAGATGATTGGCGTACCCCAGAACCCGCGGCGCCTGACCATCGGCGTCGATCTGCACGTCAGGTAGACGCCAGTGGTCACGGGCACCGCTCCGCGCTGTCTCGCCGCCGCCGTCGCCATCGTCGCGAGCCTCTGGGCGGCGCCGCCGAGCCGCGCGGCCGGATCCGGAGAGGCGGCCGCGACGCCCAGCGAGCTGAAGGCCGCGTTCCTGTTCAACTTCGCGAAATTCACCGAGTGGCCGGGGGACGTCATCCGCCCGGCGCAACGGCTGTTGATCTGCGTCGCTCGCGATGCGGCCGTGGCCGCGGCGGTCGAGCGGCTCGTCAAAGGCAAGGCGATCGAGGGACACGAAGTCGCGATCGTGATCGTCAACGTCGATCGGCCAGTTGACTGGTGTCACGTGCTGTACCTCGACGGCCTCGACGGCAAGGAGATGAGCCGGCTGATCGAGTCCGTCAAGACCCTGCCCGTACTGACCGTCGGTGACGGCGACGCGTTCGCCAGGCGCGGCGGCGTCGCGGGGCTGGTGGTGGAGATGGACCGGATGCGCTTCGTCATCAACGTGGCGGCCGCGAGGCGCGCCCGCCTGATGCTCAGCTCGAGGCTCCTCGGCCTGGCGTCGATTGTCAAGGATGAACCGAATGTCGATCGTTAAGCGCTGGGTCCGGAGCCTTTCGCTCGCGCGCAAGCTGACGGCGATCGGCGTGAGCGCATCGGCGGCGTCGCTGATCATTGCGGGAACGGGGCTGCTGACCTTCGATCTCGTCGCCGAGAGCCGCGATCAGATCCGCGAGATGGAGACCGTCGCCAGGGTGCAGGGGATGAACAGCACGGCGGCCGTGACCTTCGGCGACCGGAAGGCCGCTCAGGAGACGCTCGCCGCGCTCCGCTCGAACCCGCACGTCGTCACCGCGGCGATCCGGGTTCCCGACGGCGCGGCGCTGGCGCGGTTCGATCGCGATCCAAAACGCCCGCATGCGCTGTTGCTGGCAGGCGAGGGATCGCACGGATCGGACGGCTGGCACCGCTTCGACCTGGTGGAGGGAACGTTGACCGTGGTTCAACCCATCGTGCTCGGAGGCGAAGCCATCGGCACGGTCTACGTGGAAACCGACCTCGGGGAGCTGCACGCGAGGGCGACAGCCTATGTCGAGGCCCTCGTCGTCGTCTTCTTCGCCGGCTTCGGGCTGTCGTTCGCGCTCTCCAGCTGGTTGCAGCGCGTCGTTTCTGCGCCGCTGCTGCGCCTGACCAATGCGACGCGTGTCGTCACCCGCGATCATCGTTTCGACGTCCGCGTCCAGAAGACGGGGGGCGACGAGGTCGGCGAGCTCGTGGACGCCTTCAACGACATGCTGGGCGAAATTCAGGACCGCGATCGGCGGCTGCTCGGCGACCAGGAGAAGCTCGAGCGGACGGTGGCGGAACGGACGACCGAGCTGCGCGAGACCAACGCCCGCCTGGTCGCCGCGCGCGACAAGGCGATGGAGGCGAGCCGCGCCAAGAGCGAGTTCCTTGCCAACATGAGCCACGAGATCCGGACGCCGATGAACGGCATCATCGGCATGAGCGAGCTCGCGCTCGACACCGACCTGACCGTACAGCAACGCGACTACCTGGAGACCGTGAAATCGTCCGCCGATTCGCTGCTCGCGATCCTCAACGACATCCTCGACTTCTCGAAGATCGAGTCGCGTCGGCTGGAGCTCGAGGCGATTGCCTTTTCGCTCCCCGAGCTCGTGGGCCGCATGCTGAAGCCGCTGGCGATCAAGGCGGACCAGAAGGGACTCGAGCTGCTGTGCGACGTCGATCCGTCCGTTCCCGCCGGCATCGTCGGCGATCCCGGGCGGCTCCAGCAGGTCCTGACCAACCTCGTGGGCAATGCGATCAAGTTCACGGCTCGCGGCCACGTCCTCGTCCAGGTCTGCGAAGACGCGCGCGCCGAGGGCTCGACGAGGCTGCACTTCCAGGTGACGGACACGGGCATCGGCATCCCGGCCGACAAGCACGAGACCATCTTCGAGGCGTTCAGCCAGGCGGACGGGTCGACCACACGCCGCTTCGGCGGCACCGGGCTGGGGCTCACGATTTCATCCACGCTCGTGCAGCTGATGGGCGGGCGCATGTGGGTGGAGAGCGAGCCGGGGCACGGCAGCACGTTTCACTTCACGGCGTCGTTCGACACGACCGATCTTTCGGCATCGCAGCCGGGCCCCGAGCCGCTGCTTGCGGAACTGCCGGTGCTGATCGTGGACGACAACCCCGTCAACCGGCGCATTCTCCACGCGCAGCTGACCCGCTGGCACATGAGGCCTGCGGTCGTGGACAACGGGCGCGCGGCGCTCGAGACGCTCTCGGGCGCCGCGCGCGGAGGGTCGCCGTTCGTGCTCGTCCTGCTCGACGTCAACATGCCGGGATTCGACGGCTTCGATGTGGCCACCCAGATCGCGGCCCGGCCCGAGCTGGCGGGCGCGACCATCATGATGCTCAGCTCGTCGGGCGATCGGGCGGAGACCGGCCGCTGCCGTGAGCTTGGCGTCGCCGCGTACCTGACGAAGCCGATTCAAGCGGCGGACCTGCACGACGCGATCTGCCGTGTCCTCGCCAACCCGTCGACGGTGGGGTCCACGGACACGACGCGGCGCAGGTCGGTCGGCCGGGCCTCCCGTGCCCTGCGCGTGCTGCTCGCCGAGGACAACGTCGTCAACCAGCAGGTCGCCGTCGGCCTGCTGTCGAAGCGCGGTCACCATGTGAGTGTCGCCAACAACGGTGCCGAGGCGCTCGCGGCGCTCGAGCAAGAGACCTTCGACGTCGTGCTCATGGACATCCAGATGCCCGAGATGGGCGGGCTCGAAGCCACCGCGGAGATTCGCGGACGAGAGCGGAAGACCGGCGGCCACATGCGCATCGTCGCGATGACCGCGCATGCGATGACCGGCGATCGCGATCGGTGTCTGGCAGCGGGGATGGACGGCTACCTCTCGAAGCCAATCGACCCGGCCATGTTGTACGCAGCGGTCGAGCACGAACCGCCCATCGTCGAGGCGTCACGCGCCTCTGACGGCGCAGGTTCGGGGCTGCCCGTCGACCACGCCAGGTTGATGGACCGGCTCGGCGGCGACGAGCAGCTGCGTGCGCGGGTCGTCAAGATGTTCCTCGAAGACTGCCCGGTGCGGCTGGCGGCCATCAAGGCGGCGGTCGACCGTCGCGACGCCGAGCAGATTCGCCGAACGGCACACGCGCTGAAGGGAGCGGCTGCCAACCTCTCGGCCGGCCCGCTCGTCAACGCGACGCGCGCACTGGAGCGAATCGGAACGGAGGGCCGGCTCGACGCGGCGGAGGCCGCATGGCGCCAATTGTCGGTGCAGGCCGTCTACGTCATCGACGAGTTGCAGCGATTGGAAACGACCAGGGAGAACATGCGATGCGCATCCTAGTAGCCGACGACGAGAGAACAGGGGCGACCATGCTCGCCGCGTACCTCAGGCATCGCGGCCTCGAGGTGGTTGTCGCGCACGACGGCATCGAGGCGTGGCAGATCATCCAGCAGGACGACGCGCTGGGAATGGCGATTCTCGACTGGGAAATGCCAGGCATCGATGGACCGGAGCTGTGCCGGCGAATCAGAGAGAACCCGGATCGGGCCTCGATGTACGTCATCCTGCTGACCGCTCGCGACACGAGCACGGACATCGTGGCGGGCCTCGACGCCGGCGCCGATGATTACCTGGTCAAGCCATTCAATCCGGAGGAGCTTCGTGCGCGCGTCGACGTCGGGATCCGAGTGGTCTCGCTCCAGCACAAGCTGACCGAGCGGGTGATCGAGCTGCAGGAGGCGTTGTCGCAGGTCAAGCAGCTGAGCGGGTTGCTGCCGATCTGCTGCTACTGCAAGCGGATTCGAAGCGACGACGACTACTGGGAACAGGTGGAAAGCTATATCAGCGCGCACACCGACGTGCGATTCAGCCATGGGATCTGTCCGCCGTGCGCGGAGAAGGTGATGGCGGAGATCGGCTAGGCGTCGAGCGTCTCCCGTACTTTTTGCGCGAGGCCATGCGGCGTGAACGGCTTCTGCGGGAAGGGCGTGCCTTCGCTGAGGATGCCATGGCGCACGATCGCGTCGTCCGCGTAGCCGGAGATGTAGAGGACGCGGAGTTCCGGTCGTGACGGCGCGAGCCGCTCGAACAGGGGCGCACCCTCGGATTCGGGCATGATGACGTCGCTGACGAGGAGATGTATCGGCCCCGCGAATGCGGCGGCCACCCGCAGCGCCTCCTTGGGATCGCCCGCCTGGATCACGCGGTAGCCGGCGCGCTCCAGGCTGATCGAGCGCTGGCCGAAGCGCTTGCGCGGATGCAGGATGCATGAGCCGTCGGGCCCGACGATCGTGACGGTCGTGGCGCCGATCCGCGCGAACAGATCGAGACGACCCCACCGACACGGCACGGAGTAGACGGCTCCCTCGAGCGGCGTAGGAGCCTACGAGCTGGCCGCGGCCGCTATTGATAGTTTTCAGTACCGCCACTGGACTAATCAGTCTCACTGACCGAAATACCATACGCACCCCTCCGCCGTATCGAACCATGACGGTTCCTTGGCCCTTCCAGGGTTGCCGCCCGTCGTTCGCCGCGGTTTGGAAAGGAATGCACCCGAAACGGCCGTCCGCAGGCATGCCTGACTCAGGCGTCTGTGTCGCGCTGTCTGCCGCCACATCGGTTACGTGTCGATCCGGGCTTGTTCGTTAGGACCACACATGGCAAAAACACTGTTTGACAGCCGCGTGCTCAGCGAGGCAGGGGACGCAATGGCCTTTCTCGCGGGCGTCCTCGAAGCGTCGACCGAATACTCGATCATCGGCAAGGGCCTGGACGGGACCATCCTTCTTTGGAACGAGGGCGCCCGCCGCATGTATGGCTACGAGTCCGACGAGGTCATCGGCAGGGCGAATTCAGACATCCTCCACACGCCTGAAGATGTCGCGGCCGGCAAGCCCCGCGCGATCATGGACGCCGCCCTGCGTGACGGCCAATGGGAAGGCGTGATTGGGCGCGTGAGAAAAGACGGCCGCCGCATCAATGCGCGGCTTGTGATCACGCCGCGCCGTGACGCGAGCGGCACCCCGATCGGGTTCTTGCTTGTCTCCAAGGACATCTCGAGCGAGCTTCGGTTTACCGAGGAAATCCGAAAGGCCAAGCTGTTCGACAGCGCGATCGTCGGCAATGCTCAGGAGGCGGTCGACTTCATCGGCAACATTCTCGAGTCGTCCACCGAGTACTCCATCATCGGCAAAGACCTCGACGGCAGGATTCTGTTGTGGAATGAAGGCGCCAGACGCCTGTACGGCTACGAGCCGGAAGAAGTGGTCGGCCGCGCGCTTTCCTCCATCCTGCATACCCCGGAAGACGTGGAAGCCGGCAAGGCGCGCGAGTACATGGACGTCGCGCTCCGCGAAGGGAAATGGGAAGGGACGATCGAACGTGTCCGCAAGAACGGGCAACGCTTCCAAGCCCGCGTGGTCACGACACCACGACGTGACGCGTCCGGACGGCCGATTGGATTCCTGCTGATCTCGAAGGACATCTCCGACGAGATCCGCCTGACCGAAGAGCTCAAGGCAACGCAGTTCTACACGCGTTCGCTCATCGAGTCGAACGTCGACGCGTTGATGACCACCGACCCGCTTGGCGTCATCTCGGATGTCAACCAGCAGATGGAGGCGTTGACGGGCTACCGCCGCGATGAGCTCATCGGATCCCCGTTCAAGAACTACTTCACCGAACCGACTCGAGCCGAGGAAGGCATCCGGTTGGTGTTGCGAGAGGGTCGCGTCACCAACTACGAGCTGACCGCGCTCGCGCGCGACGGTCGGATGACCGTGGTGTCGTACAACGCGTCCACGTTCCGGGACGCAAAGGGCCGACTGCAGGGCGTGTTCGCCGCCGCGCGCGACATCACGGAGCAGAAGAAACTGGAGCAGCAACTCCGGGAGTCGGAGTCCTACAACCGTGGCCTGATCGAAGCGTCGGTGGACGGCCTGGTCACAGTCGACCCGTCCGGCACGATTTCCGACGTGAACGACCAGATGTGTCGCATGTCGGGCTACCGCCGCGAAGAGCTCATCGGGACGCCGTTCGCCGACTATTTCGTCGATACCGCGCGCGCGACGGCGGGTGTGAATGAGACCTTCGAGAAAGGGGTCGTCACCGACTATGTGCTCACCCTGGCGACGCGGGACTCGCGCCGGCTCGGCGTGTCGTTCAACGCGTCGGTGTTCCGCGACCCGTCGGGCGATGTCCGCGGCATCTTCGCCAGCGCCCGCGACATCACCGAGCAAGCCCGCCTGCAGACGCAGCTCGCCGACGAGCGCGCGTACAACCGCGGCCTGATCGAAGCCTCGCTCGACGGCCTCATCACGGTCGACCCGCTTATCGCGATTACCGACGTCAACGAGACCATGTGCCGCATGTCGGGGTACTCGCGGGACGAGCTGGTGGGAGCGCCGTTCCATCAGTTCTTCACCGATGGCAAGCGCGCCGCCGAAGGCGTCCGGTTGACACTGGACAAAGGCGCCGTCACCAACTACGAGCTCACCCTCAGACAGAAGGACGGCACCGAGATCCTCGTGTCGTTCAACGCCGCCATCTTCAGGGACCCCTCGGGTGCGGTGCGCGGCATCTTCGCGAGCGCGCGCGACATCACCGAGCAAGCCCGCCTGCAGGGCCAGCTCGCCGAAGAGCGCGCGTACAACCGTGGCCTCATCGAAGCGTCGGTCGACGGCCTCGTGACCGTCGACGAGGCGATGAACATCACCGACGTCAACGAGACGATGTGCCGGATGGTCGGTCGAGCCAGGAAGCAACTCGTGGGATCGCCGTTCCCGAGCTACTTTACGGAGCCCGCGAAAGCGGCGGAAGGCGTCCACCTGACGTTCAAGGATGGATCCGTCACGAACTACGTCCTGAATCTACAAGCGGTCGACGGGAAGCAGCTGCCGGTGTCCTTCAACGCGGCCGTCTTCCGTGACGCCACGGGACAGGTCCGCGGCATCTTCGCGTCGGCTCGCGACATCGCAGCGCAAAAGCAATTGGAAGGGCAACTCCAAGCCTCCCAGTTCTACACGCGTTCGCTGATCGAATCCAACATCGACGCCCTGATGACCACGGATCCGTTGGGCATCATCACCGACGTCAACCAACAGATGGAGACGCTCACGGGTCATACCCGGGAGCAGTTGGTCGGATCACCCTTCCGCACCTACTTTACGGATCCGAATCGCGCCGAAGATGGGATCCGCCTGGTGCTCCGCGAGGGCCGCGTCACGAACTACGAATTGACCGCCCGCGCCAAGGAGGGACGGGAGACCGTCGTTTCGTACAACGCGGTCACGTTCAACGACGCCGCCGGCAAACTGCAGGGCGTGTTTGCCGCGGCCCGCGACATCACCGAGCAGAAGGTGCTCGAACAACAGCTCCGCGAACAGCAGACGTACCTCCGCGGGCTGATCGAATCGTCCGTCGATGGCCTGATCACCGTCGATCCCTCCGGGACGATCACCGATGTCAACGATCGCATGTGCCAGATGACCGGCTACGCGCGCGCGGAGCTGCTCGGGAGCGCGTTCGCCGACTACTTCACGGACTCCACGCAGGCGCGTTCAGGCGTCGAGGAGACCTTCAAGGCCGGATTCGTCACCGAATACGCACTGACGCTGATCGCGCGCTCCCGCCGGCAGCTCCAAGTGTCCTTCAACGCCTCGGTCTTCAAAGACCAGTCCGGCAACGTGCGCGGCATCTTTGCGAGCGCGCGCGACATCACCGACCGCGTCCGACTCGAGGAAGAGCTCCGGGAAAACAAGGCCTACAACCGTGGCCTGATCGAATCATCAGTGGACGGTTTGATCACCGTGGATCCCGAAGGCTTCATCACGGACGTCAATGAGCAGATGTGCCGGATGACGGCCTACGCCCGCGACGAGCTGATTGGATCGGCGTTCAAGCAATATTTCACCGATCCCGAGCGCGCGGACGTCGGGGTGAAGCGGACCCTCGCTGAAGGGATCGTGACCAATTACGAGCTGATCCTGAAGCCGAAGACCGGCCGCAAGGCGACCGTGTCCTTCAACGCGTCCGTGTTCCGGGGCGGAGACGGACGCATCCAGGGCATTTTCGCATCGGCGCGTGATATCTCCGAACAGGCGCGCCTGCAGATGCAGCTCACCGAGCAGCAGGCCTACAACCGCTCCTTGATCGAAGCCTCGGCCGATGCCCAGTTCGCGATCGCGCCGGATGGCACCATCACGGACGTCAATGAGGAAGCGACGCGTTTGACCGGGTACTCCCGCAAGCACCTGATCAACTCGCGGTTCGCCCAGTATTTCACGGAGCCCGAACGGGCCCGGGCCGGCGTGCAACAGACACTCCATGATCGCCGCGTCATCGCCTACGAGCTCGTCCTCATCACCCGCTACGGCCGGCGGACGACCGTGAGCTTCAATGCAGGTGTGTTTACCGATGCCGGTGGTGCGACGCTCGGCATCCTGGCTGCGGCTCGCGACATCACGGCGCAGAAGGAACTGGAGAACCAGCTCCGCGACTCTCAGTTCTATACGCGGTCACTCATCGAGTCGAATATCGATGCATTGATGACGACCGATCCTCTGGGCATCATCACCGACGTCAATCAACAAATGGAGGCTCTCACTGGTCTTTCCCGGAACGACCTGATCGGGTTGCCGTTCAAACAGTACTTCACCGATGCCCGGCGCGCGGAAGACGGCATCAAGCTGGTGCTCAGCGAGGGCCGCGTGACGAACTACGAGCTGACCGCTCGCTCGAAGACCGGCCTTGAGACTGTCGTCAGTTACAACGCCACCACGTTCAACGATCAAGCCGGTAAGTTGCAGGGCGTGTTCGCCGCCGCGCGCGACGTCACTGAACGCAAACGCTTCGAGCAGACCCTCCAGGAGAAAAACCTCGAGCTCGAGAATGCGAATCAGGCGAAGGATCGCTTCCTAGCCAGCATGAGCCACGAGCTGCGCACTCCGCTGAACGCGATTATCGGCTTCACGGGCACGTTGTTGATGAAATTGCCGGGTCCGCTCACAACCGATCAAGACACCCAGCTGCGCACCATTCAAACCAGCGCGCGGCATTTGCTGTCTCTCATCAACGATCTATTGGATCTCGCGAAGATTGAATCGGGCAAGGTCGAGGTGCACTTCGAAGACGTGTCATGCCGGAGCGTGCTGGAGGAAGTCGCCGCGGCCTTGGGGCCGCTCGCCGAAACCAAGGGTCTCACCTTTGAGGTGAATACCCCCAGGAAAGATGTGCTGTTGCAGACCGATCGGCGCGCGCTCAGTCAGATCATCATCAATCTCACGAACAATGCGATCAAGTTTACCGACAAAGGAAAGATTCGCTTGGAGGTCGCCCAGCGCCACAGGAACGGTCACGGGTTCGCCGAGATCAGCGTGGTGGACACCGGGGCCGGCATTCGTCCGGAAGACAAGGCCAAGCTCTTCCAGGCATTCGAGCAGCTTGAAACGACATCAGCCAGACGCCATGAGGGGACCGGGCTTGGTCTGCATCTCAGCCAGAAACTCGCAACCCTGCTGGGAGGGCATATCACCCTCGAAAGCGAGCACGGCAAGGGGAGCACCTTCGCGGTCGTTCTGCCAGAGAAAGCGGCATGAAGGCCCGGGTGCTGGTCGTTGAAGATAATCCCGCGAATTTGTCGCTGATGGAATACCTGTTGCGGGCGTTCGGCTACACCGTGCTCACCGCGATCGATGGAGTCCAGGGGATCGAACTGGCGCGTCGCGAAATACCAGACGTGATTCTCATGGATCTCCAGATGCCGAAGCTGAATGGGTTCGAAGCCGCGAGCCAACTGAAAGCCCATCCCGCGTTGAAGCGCATTCCGCTGGTGGCGGTGACCGCCTTCGCCATGGTGGGCGACCGCGACAAGATTCTTGCGCAGGGGTTCGACGGCTACATCCCAAAGCCAATCACGCCAGAGACGTTTGTTGATCAGGTCCAGACATTCATCCCGTCGAATTTCCGTTCCCAGCAGCCAGCAACGCCTCTGGATAGTCCGCCAGTCGCGGCGGCCCCATCCGCGGGGGCCACGGTTCTGGTCGTCGACAATTCGCCGGTGAATGTGGCCTTGGTGAAGAGCACGCTCGAACCGTTTGGCTACGTGGTGCTGGCTGCCGGGAGCGTGCAAGAGGCACTTCAGGTCGCGGAAGGGCGGGCGCTCGACCTGATTCTGTCGGACGTGCACATGCCTGGCCAGAGCGGATACGACCTGATCCGGATCGTCAAAAGCGACGACAGATTACGCACGATCCCCTTCTTGTTCATTTCGTCAACCGTGTGGGGCGAGAAGGAGCGGCAGGAAGGCCTTCGTCTCGGCGCGCACCGTTTCATTCTGCGGCCGATCGAGCCGCAAGCGCTGATCGCCGAGATCGACGCGTGCCTGTCAGATCGGCCGGAATCGACATAATCACATGGCCACGATTCTCGTCGTCGACGATGATGCGGCGAACCGACAGCTTCTCGTGCAACTCTTGGGCTACGGTGGCCATAGGGTGCTCGAGGCCAGCGGCGCGCTCGAGGGTCTGACCAAGGTTCGCGCGGAGCGGCCGGACCTGCTCATCGTCGATATCCAGATGCCTGACATGGATGGTTATGAGTTTGTGCGTCAGGTGCGCAGTGAGCCTGAAATCAGCGGCAGCGCGATCATGTTTTACACGGCGACCTACGATCCCGGACGCGCGCAGACACTCGCTGAATCGTTTGGTGTCCCGTGCGTCCTGACCAAGCCCATCGATCCAGAAAAGCTCGTCACTATTGTGGACGGTGCCCTTCGCGCCAAGACGCCCTCAGCGAACCTCACAGTGTCACCGGATGTCGACCGCGCGCATTTTCGATTGGTTGCGGACAAGCTGACCGATAAGGTCGCGGAAGCGCGCAGTTTAAGCGAACGGCTGACAACCCTCATTGAGCTGTCGCAGGAACTGAACGTCGACCAAGATCTGCAGCACCTGCTCGAAACCTTCGGTCGTGCCGGTTGTGGGCTGCTGGGAGCGGCGTATACAGCCATCGGTATTGTCGCACCCAATGGTGTAACCCTTGATCGTTTTGTCCTGACCGGCGCCGACGGCGTCGAGGATTCACAGACCCCTCGGCTTACCGGGTTTTTGCGGAACCTGGCGAACGCGGGTGAGCCTATTTGTCTAAATCGTTTCGATGTCGACCCGCAAACCCTCGGGCTGCCCGGCCACTGCGGAGCCGTTCGAAACATATTGGGCTTTCACGTGGCGTCGCGAAAACGAACGTACGGCTGGATCTACTTTGCTCAGAAGAAGGGCAACGAGGGTTTCACCCTCGACGATCAACAAGTCGGCAAGTCGCTCGTCGCACAACTGGCTGTCGCGTACGAAAACCTGGCACTCTATCTTGAAATCAGGCACCAGGCCGGGCTTCTGGAACAACGCGTTCGCGATCGAACAGCGGAACTGGAGCGGTCGCACGAGGAACTTGAGAAAAGCCGACTCCAGCAGTTGGAAATCAAGGACCAGTTCCTTGCGCATGTATCCCACGAGTTACGTGCCCCGCTATCGGCGAGCCATCTGTTCGTGAGAAACCTTCTCGACGGTGTCAGCGGCGGTCTGACTCCCGAGCAACGGGACGACATGGAGATCGTGCTCAAGAACATCGAGCAACTTCGCGGCATGATTAGCGACCTGCTCGAGGCCACTCGTGCCGACTCGGGAAGGCTGCGCATCGAACGTCGGGAAGTGAGCATTTCTTCCCTGATTGCCGAGACTGTGTCGACCTTCAAACTGAGCGCGGGCACCATTGATCTCAGCAGCCGTGCGCCGTTGCATCTGCCTCCTGTCTTTGCCGACCCTCAACGGGTCCAGCAAATCCTTAACAACCTGGTCGACAACGCGATCAAGTTCACGCCGGCCAATGGCCGCATCGCTATTCGCGCGAGGCTGGTCGAGCCGGAGTGTGATTGTGTCCAGGTAGAGGTCGCCGACACCGGACGAGGTCTGAGCTCGAAGGGCAAGGCTTTGGTATTCGACCGGATGTACCAGGATCAGCCGGCAAGCGATCTTCCGCGGGGCGGTCTTGGACTCGGACTTTATATTTGCCGTTTGCTGGTGGAGCGCCATGGCGGGCGCATCTGGGTGGAGAGTGAACCGGGCGTCGGCAGCACGTTCTTCTTCACGCTTCCGGTCGTCCACCACAGGAGCCCTCATGTGGGGAGAGGAGACAACGAGAACCGATGTTGACCAAAAAGAAGAAGATTCTGATCGTCGACGACGACCCGGACATGCGTCGAGGCCTCAGCGCTCGGCTGAATGCAAACGGCTACGACACGGTATTCGCGGCCGATGCACCTGGGGCTGTCAGCGTTGCGCAACGCGAAAGGCCGAACCTCATCCTGCTTGATCTTGGCCTTCCGGGGGGCGACGGCTTCCTGGTGTTGCAACGACTCAAGAGCCTGGTTCCCCTGAGCGGAGTCCCGGTCATCGTTATCACGGGTCGAGAGCCGGCGACGAACGAGGAGCGGGCCTTTGCAGCTGGAGCACAACGCTACTTTCACAAGCCGCTGGATCTCGATGGCCTGATGTCGGCGATTGACAGCGCGCTCGGGAGCGAGGTGGCCTGAGACGTGGCCACCATCCTGGTTGCCGAAGACCGGACGATCGATCGCGAGTTCCTGGCGAAGTTGTTCGGCTACCGGGGCCATCACGTCCTCGAAGCGTGCGACGGCGTCGAGGCGCTCAGTATCGCCCAACAGCAACGGCCACAGCTGATCGTAAGCGACGTGCTGATGCCCACCATGGACGGTTACGAATTCGTTCGACGCCTGAGGGAGGTCGAGGGAATTCGAGACACGCCGGTCATCTTCTATACGGCCACCTATCACGAGCGGGAAGCGCGGGCGCTGGCCACGAAGTGCGGCGTCGTTGAGATCCTCACGAAACCGAGCGAGCCCGAGGTCATCTTAGCCAGAGTCGATGCTGTCCTGTCGAGGCGATCGCGTCCATCTGTGCCCGAATCAGCAGACAGAGAGCTTTTCGATCGTGAACACGTACGGCTCATCAATGCCAAGCTGTCGAACAAAGTTCACGATCTCGAAGCGGCCGAGCAACGGTTGGCGGCCGTCGTCGACTCTTGTCAGCATTTTGCAATTGAACGCGACCCTCTTGCGCTGCTTAGGCGAGTGTGCAGGGTCACCCGAGACGTGACGCTCGCGAAGCAGGCGGTCGTCGCCCTTGTCAACGCCGATGGCACGGCCGTGGAACAACTCCTGACGAGTGGCTTTGACGAGCAGACAGTGCGAACGATGGATTCGTCTGCGCCACTCGCGGACGTGCTTCGAGACGTGCTTGTCGCGCGGCACGCCGTGCGAAGGCGCAATGTCAGTGGACGGCCAGACGCGCTTGGCCTCCCAACTGGCCAGCCTGATGTCTTCTCATACCTCGCGGTACCCGTTGCATCGCCTTCCCGCGTGTACGGCTGGATCAGCGTTCGCAACAAGCTGGGCGCCGACGAGTTCACTGACGCTGACGAGAAGGTCGCGCTCATCCTCGGTGTGCACGCGGGTATCGCGTACGAGAACACCCGTCTGATTGACGATTTGCGCGGTCACGCGACCGCGCTACGCGAGAGCGAAGAACGAACGCACTACGCGCTCGGCGCGGCTCGCATGGGTGTGTGGGAGCTGGATCTGACGACCGATCGAGTCACCTGGTCCGACACCCTGGCACCGATGTTCGGCCTGACTCCTGACCAGGCGCCGAAAACTGGCGAAGCGTTCTTCTCGCTGATTCATCCAGACGATCGGCAAGCCCTTGCGGATTCAGTGTCGCGAGTAGCGCAGGAGGGCACCGAATACGAAGTGGAGTTTCGCGCAATCTTGCCCGATGGCCGGACGCGCTGGATGGCGGGCCGGGCGCGCGCATTCCGCAACGCAGACGGGACGCCTCTACGTCTCCTTGGCGTCGGGATGGACATCAGCGAGCGAAAGTCGCTCGAAGCGCAACTGCGGCAGTCTCAGAAATTAGAGGCCATCGGCCAGCTCGCGGGCGGCGTGGCACACGACTTCAATAACGTTCTGACGGCGATACTCGGCTACTCGAACTTCGTAATGGACACCTTCGACGCTGACGATCGGCGCCGCTCGGATCTGCAAGAAGTCATCGGGGCCGGACAGCGGGCGGCGACACTCACGAGGCAGCTTCTGGCCTTCAGTCGGAAACAGGTTCTCCAGCCAATCGCTGTGGACCTCAATTCCCTGGTCACCGGTCTGCGCCAGATGCTTGGTCGCCTCATCGGCGAACAGGTCGACCTTGTGACCGTCCTGGCTCCTGATCTGCACGTCGTCCGAGCCGACGCCGGACAGCTTGAACAGATCGTGATGAATCTCGTCGTCAATGCCAGAGACGCGATGCCCGTCGGCGGCCGGGTGTCCATCGAGACCGCGAACGTCGACCTCGACGAGTCGTACGCCATGGCGCACAAACCGGTTCGCCCCGGTACCTACGTCATGCTGGCGGTCAGCGACAGCGGGATCGGCATGAACGAAGAGATCAAGCGACGCTTGTTCGAGCCGTTTTTCACCACGAAGGAACAAGGCAAGGGGACCGGCCTGGGGTTGGCCACCGTGTACGGAATCGTCAAGCAGAGCGGCGGCTACATTTGGGTATATAGCGAGCTAGGCGCTGGGACGACGTTCAAAGTCTACCTGCCGCGCGCAGATGCGGATCAGGCTGTGCGGACGCCGGTGACGACCGAGGACGTGACGGCGACCGGTACTGAAACCGTGCTCGTCGTCGAAGACGAGGAGGCGGTTCGGTTCTTGACGCGCGTGATTCTTGAGAAAGCGGGCTATCGGGTCTTCGACGCACCTAATCCGCGAGAAGCTGAGGCGCTGTTCGAAGAGAACCCGATGCTATTCGATCTTCTGGTAACCGACGTGATCATGCCTGGGTCAAGCGGTCCCAGGCTGTTCGAGCGCTTGACGCAGCGCCGCCCCAACCTGAAAGTGCTCTACGTGTCCGGTTATACGGATGATGCGATTGTCCACCACGGCCAGTTGGATCCCGGGGTTGAGTTTCTACAAAAGCCGTTTACCGCAGGCGAACTCAATCGCAGGGTTCGCGAGGTGCTCGATCGATGACGGAACGCCGGCCACTGCGTCCGGCGATTGTGGTCGAGGATGAACAACAAAGCGGTACCTGTAGCCACGACGACACGCCGATCGACGACGGTGCCTCCGTATCTCGAAATCGGACGCAGCTTAGGAGGACTCCGAATCGGATTACGACCGGCTGACGTGGCGGTAGCGATTTCCCTGCTTCAGCAGAGCGGCGCAACATCGGTAGGGGCGACCGTTCGGGCTCCCGACGGCGGGACGGCGGCCGTCGTCAGCCTGAAGGCTGTGTGGCCGAAAGCGCCGCGCCAATAAGCAGGCATCCCCTTGGATCGGCGGCGTTAACTTGGGAACAATCTGGGAACAATAACGCCCAAACACCAGGGAAAACGGAGGGGTAGGGCCGACCAGCAAGCAAGACGAGTCAACAAGATAGACGTCCCGGCCCTGTCTGCAAAACCTCGATCCCCGGTTCAAATCCGGGCGGCGCCTCCAATTCCAAGTTGTGAAATCTAATTAACGCTAGTGCTTGCGGGTGTCGCCGTTTCGACCGAGTGGCAAGGCGAGTCGGCCAGGGCCAAACATGGCGTACGCGGTACGCGCGGCTGGGAGAAGCTCCATCTGGCTGTCGACCGATCAGGGGTCATCATCGCCGAAGCCCTGACCGAGGGTCATGTCGATGACGCGACCACTGCTCTCCATCTGATCGATGCGGTCGACGGCGACATCGCCAGCGTCACAGCGGACGGAGCCTACGACTCGATCGCCATCTACGATGCCGCTGGTGCGCGGGGCGCGAGCGTCGTGGTGCCGCCGACCAAGACGGCCAGCGTGTCTCGACGGAGACTGCGGTCGACTGCCCGCGATCGCACGATCAAGAAGGTGAGGGCGATCGGGCGGCGCCGGTGGAAGAAGGCGTCTGGCTACCATCGGCAGGCCTGCGTCGTACGCCGTCGGGCGATGACGGGCCTGTGGGTTGGGATTTTTGCAGACTGGCTCCGATTCGTGCACCAACGCCACGAGGCGTCGCGGGAGCTGAAGCAGTGGCCGAGCGGGTGAGAACGGGCGTGCCGTTGACCTCGACAGCCGCTAATGTTGAGAAAACATCGGCGCGCGGGGTTGCGGTTGACAAGGCCGTAGGGAGATTGGTGAAGTGGGCAATAGCCCCTTGATACAAACCTAACGATAGGTTATGGTGGGGCAGTGACCTGGAACGAAGTCATCCGCAAGTTGAAGGCGGCCGGCTTCGTTGAGAAGCGAACCGGCAAGGGCAGTCACCGGCTGTTCATTCATTCTGAGAGCGGAAAGGAAGTCTGGGTGACGGTGCACGGGCATGATGCCGGCCGCCTCGGGAATCGCATCCTTCGGGATGCTGGAGTGGAGTGATGGCCACGCATTACCCGATCGTGTTCGAACGAGAGGACTCCGGCGTCTACAGCGCGTACGTCGCCGGCTTGCCAGTGTACGCACAGGGAGCGACGCATGCCAAAGCCGCCAGCGCCATCGTGCGGACGTTAAGCGCATATCTCGATGCCCATCCGCAAGAGCAGCCGAGAGTTGACGTACGAGTGGCAAAGGTGTCGGTCGCGCCGCGCGGTCGCGGCCGCTCGAAGGTGAGTCTCGTCACGGCTGCAGCGCTCGTTGGGCACCGTACCAGCAAGCGCAAGGCGGCGAGTTCCCGCGCGAATGGTCGCTTGGGCGGGCGTCCGCGGAAGGTGCTCGCCGAATAGTAGGCACGCATTCCTGCCGCCGTTGGGAACCGATGAGGCGGTGCGCGCCACCAGTTATTTTGTAGTCCACAGGTAGTCCAATTGCGCCCAAACATCGGGCAAAACGGGGTAGCTGGGCTGACCAAAGACCAGCACGAGACAACACGATCTGCAATCCCGTTAAATCTGCAAAACCTCGATCCCCGGTTCAAATCCGGGCGGCGCCTCCAATTTTCCAGTTCAAATTCGATCGTTTGTGCCAGAGCGGTGCAAGCAGACGCATTCAATTGGACTACCGTGGACTACAAATCCACAGTCCGATCGGCCGTCTGTTGACGCAAATCGCTGATCCGGAATGAGTTGAATCTTCGAGGCTCGGCAAAGGGAGGAGGTTTATCGGACCTCTACCCAACGCCTTCGGGAACGCAGTGGCGATCCGCCTGGGGGTTTCCTAACTGCACGGTAACCTTGATCGTACGCCGACCAGGACGTGAGCCGTTGCCGCTCCCGCGTCGATGCGCTCAGCGCGCGAATCAGCTTGAGGGCGATTGAGGTCTTGAGAAACAAGTCGTCGCATGCCAGACCTCCCGTTGTCCACCGCGGTGATGCGTGTGATCATGCGGTACCGTCCGGCGAACACATCGCCTACCTAAAAAAGCTCTCGCCGTCTAATTGGTGTGTCTCAAGTGGCATCGACCACTCCAAGCAGGCCGGCCGTCTTGCCATCGACAGCGACGAAGACGACGCGCTGTCCCCGTTGCCGCAGGCGATCCGGCCAGTCACCCAGGCTCTCGATCGAGAGTCCAAGCGCGACGAAGCGTTCCGCATCGCCAACGACGACCGTGTGGCCCTTCGCGGCGCCGGTCGCCAGTGCGAGCAGTTCCTCCTCGTTGCGGCCGTCGAGCGCCACAATCGAGACGAGCGTTGGTTTCAACATGGGTCGACTATAGAGACCGGACTGGGGAGGAGTCCTTCCGTGCGGCTGGAATTTCTCTTGTAGAATTTTTCCGAATGGCCGAGGCGACGACCCGCATCTACCGTTTCGGGCCCTTCGTGCTCGACGTTCCGGACCGTTCCCTGAAGCGCGACGGCGCCGCTATCTCGCTCACTCCTAAGACCTTTGACCTGCTCGTCGCCCTCGCCCAGAACGCCGGCCGTCTTGTCGACAAGGACACGCTCCTTCGCACGGTCTGGCCGGATGTCGCCGTCGAAGAGGGCAACCTGACCAAGGGCGTGTTCAGCCTTCGCCAGCTCCTCGAAGAGGAGGGCGGCCCCCGCTACATCGAGACCGTCCCGAAACGCGGCTATCGATTCATCGCATCAGTGACGGTCGCCCCCGGGAACGAACGACAGCCACCTGTCGCGACAGTGGCGGCAGCGGCAGTCCCACCACACGAAAACTCAATCGCGGTCATGCCCTTCAGCGACATGAGCGCGGCCAGGGATCAGGAGTTTTTCTGCGAGGGGATGAGCGAGGAAATCATCAACGCGCTTGGCCGCGTTCCCGGACTGCGGGTTGCCTCGTACACGTCATCGCTTCGCTTCAAAGGCAAGGCCGCGGACCCACAGACAATCGGACGCGAACTGAAGGTCGCATGGTTACTCGAGGGCAGCGTTCGGAAGGCCGCCGCCGCGGCCAGGATCGCCGTGCAGTTGGTCCGCGCCGATGACGGATTCAGCGCGTGGAGCGGCCGATTCGATCGAACACTGGATGACATCTTCAGCATTCAAGACGACATTGCCGCCACGATCGCCGACACATTGACACAACGTGTCGGCAAGGCTGCGCCACTGGTCACCTCGAAGACGTCGAACAATGAAGCCTATTCGCTCTACCTCGAAGGCCGGTATCTCTGGAACAAGCGTCCGGGCGACGTTGTCTGGCAGGCCATCGACCGGTTCGAACGGGCCATTTCGATCGACCCGGGATTTGCGCCGGCCCACGCGGCTCTCGCCGGCGTGTACGGCACGCTCGGCGCGTGGGAGTACGGCATTCTTCCACCTGCGGAGGCGTTCGCAAAGGCCAAAGCCGCGGCCGCACGGGCACTCGAACTGGATCCACAGTTGGCCGCCGGGCACACGGCTGTTGGGTACACCACGCTGCATTTCGACTGGAATGCCGACGGCGCGTGCCGCGAATTCGACCAGGCCATTGCGCTCAATCCCGCGTGGGTTGATGCACACCACTGGCACTCCCACGCGTTGTGCGCGGCTGGACGGTTTCGCGAGTCCCTGGACGCCTGTCGTCATATTGTCGAACTCGATCCCGTGAATCCCCTGATGCACGCGCATGTCGCGTGGCACCACTACATGGCGCGCGAATATGCGGACGCACTGACGCAAGCCGAGCGCGTCATGCGCATGGAACGGGCATTCCACTGGGGCTATTTCTTTGCCGGGTGGGCCCTCGAACGGCTCGGCCGCGGTGACGAAGCGGTGAACACGTTGAAAGAAGCGGTTCGCTGCTCGTCGAATAATCCGGTGATGCTGTCAGGCCTTGGCCATGCGCTCGCGGCGATCCAGGATCGACGGGCCGCCAGTCAAGTGATTCAGGATCTCGAGCGTTTGCGAGGCGACAAAGGGCTGTTTGCCTATGAAATCGGCGTGATCCACGCCGCGCTCGCGCACACCGATGCAGCGTTCGAATGGCTGTCGCGTGCGGTGCAGGAGCGATCCGGATGGATCGTCTACCTCCCTCGGGACCCGCGGTTGGACAGCCTGCACGCAGATCCCCGCTTCGGCAGGCTTCGAGCTCAGTAACCCCACCTATTCACCTGTTCGTGGACTGGAAGAACACTGGAAGAAAAGTTCCAGAGGTTCGGAAGGACTCCGCCTGTCCGTGCGCCATACCTTCTGCGCGTGGCCGGAATGACTCGCCGGCCGAGGAGGTTCCAATGAAGTTCAGCGCACGCCTCGTTGTCCTGCTCGTCCTTCTCAGCGTGCCGTCCACCGCGGTGATGGCTCAATCGGGCCTGTCAGGCGAGACGCTGCACATTTCACGCGCCACCGGGCCCATTCGGATCGACGGCAGCCTGACGGAGGAGGCCTGGATCCCCGTCGAGCCCGTGACCAGATGGTATGAGGTCAACCCGGGCGACAACATTCCGCCGACGGTCCGCAATGTCGCCCGGGTCGTGTACGACGATCGGTTCCTCTACGCCGCCTTCGAGTTCGACGATCCGAACCCCGGCGTCATTCGCGCACCGTATTCCGATCGGGATGACCTGGGCGGCGGATTCTACGATTACGGCGGGCTTTTTCTCGACCCCGGCCACAGCGGTCACACCGCCGCGCTGTTCGTCGCCACGCCGCGAAACGTGCAGGCGGATTCGATCTACGACGATGTGTCCGGTGAGGACGCATCGCCCGATTTTTTCTGGGAATCAGCGACAAAGGTTACGGACCACGGGTGGACGCTCGAAATGCGCATCCCGTTCACCTCGCTTCGCTATGAGAGCAGCGACCCAAGAGACTGGGGCATCCTGCTCTATCGAAACTATCCCCGCGACCGGAATTACCAGTTCCTCTCCGCGAAGATGCCGCGTGGGTTCAACTGCTTCGTCTGCCACGCCAACACGCTCGAAGGGCTCCAGCATCTGCCGACCGGCAAGCACGTGGTCGCCGCGCCGTACGTCAGCTCGCGTGCCGTGAATCGTCCGACCACAGGCCTTGGTTCGTCGCTTCTGAACAACTCGGTCGATAAAAACGCCGGAGTTGACGTCAAGCTCTCTCCTAGCGCGCATACCGCTATCGACCTCACGCTCAATCCGGACTTCTCGCAGCTGGAGTCCGACGTCGCTCAGATTTCGGCGAATGAACGATTCGCGCTCTTTGTGCCGGAGAAGCGCGCGTTCTTTCTCGAGGGTGTCGACCTCCTTCAAACGCCGATTCAGGCTGTCTACACGCGCACGATCACCACGCCGAGTTGGGGCGGCCGGGTCACTGGAAACGTCGCGGGCGTCCGCTACACCGCATTAGTCGCCCAGGACGATGGCGGCGGGAGTGTGGTGCTGCCCGGCGCCCAGGACTCGTCGTTCGCGCCGCAGGACTTCGCATCGACCGTTCTCGTGGCGCGAGCCCGACGCGACGCCGGCCGCTCGTTCGTCGGCCTGCTCGCGACGGATCGTGAGGGTCGTGAAACGGCGTCACACAACCGCGTGCTCGGTCCCGATTTTCAGTGGCGGCCGAACGCGACCGAGGCGATTACCGGACAGTGGCTCGTCAGCGACACACGGACACCCAATCGGCCGGACCTGACCGCGGAGTGGACGGGCACATCGATGACGTCGCGCGCGGCCCAGCTGCAGTGGGCTCACACGACGACCCGCTTCGATTCCACTGCGACCTACAAAGACCTGGGCGACGGTTTCCGCGCCGAGGCCGGGTTCGTGCCGCAGGTCGGATATCGGGAGGCGTCAGCCGGCGCGGGATGGACCTCGAGGCCCTCTGGCTTCGCGTCCAAGGTCCGCACGTTTGTCAACGCCGACCGTCAGATGGATCGATCGGGCGAGCTGCTGGCCCGCGACGTCCAGAGCGGCCTCGAGATTGTCACGCGCCTGAATGGCTCCATCAACGTCCGCTACATCGACGATGTCATTCAGAGCGGGAATCGGGCGATCGGGCGTCGTCAGTTCGGGTACTCGGCGCAGTTCGGCCTCTCGCGGCGGCTACCGGTGGTGTCAGTCAACGGCACAACCGGACAGGCCATTGATTTCGCGCACGCACGACCTGCGACTGGCTCGACGATCAATGTGATCGCCGCGCTCAATCCGACCAATCACCTCAACCTGTTCATCACCCAAAACCAGAGCCGGGTGAATGTCGACGACGCGCTCGGGATGAGCAGCCGGCTATTCGTCGCGCGCGTGTCCAGGGTGCGCACCACCTATACGTTCACGTCCCGGCTGTTCGTCCGTGGAACGGTCCAGTACGTATCGACCACTCGCGATCCCGGCCTGTATGCCTTTCCCACCACCCGTCGTTCCGCGACGCTCACCGGCCAGGCGCTCCTCGCCTACAAGTTGAACTGGCAGTCGGTCATGTTCATCGGCTTCGGCGACGACCGGATGCTGTCCGATGCGGATCGCTTCGAAAAGACCGAGCGCCAGTTCTTTGTGAAGTTCTCATACGCCTTTCAGCGCTGACTCAGGAACAGATTCAGATTGAGGCTGATCATGAAGACACATCAGATCGGACCAATCGTGTTCGGCTGTGTGGCGGCCGGCATGGCAGTCGCCGCAGCACTGGTGGTTGGACCTCTTGGCGGCTCGCAAGAGCACGTAATCACTGGTGCGGTTCTGCTCGCCATCGGATCGAGCTGGGCGCTGCTCGCACGGCTTTCGGCAGCATGGGCCGCGCCACCGCAGCGATGGGCATTTGGTCTCGCAGGATTCATGGGTCTCGCGGGAGCTGGGCTCCTCGTGTTCGCGCCCGGGGATGCATCCATGAACGCACTCGGATGGATCTGGCCGCCGCTCTTGATCGCGCTGCTCGCGGCGACGGCCGTTCGAGCTCGTCGAGATCTGGCGAGTCGCTCGCGGCGTTGGGTGGTGTATCCGGTGCTGGGCTTTTACGCGCTCGTGGCGGTAGGAGGCGGCTACGAGACCGTCCGGCAGTCGCTCGATCGCCGCATGTATCCGGCACCGGACCAGTTGATTGATGTCGGCGGATACCGGCTTCACCTGACGTGCGTCGGATCGGGAATGCCAACGGTCATTCTGGAATCCGGTCTCGGCGAGACCGGATCCTACTGGGCCTTGATCGCGGATGCGGTCGGCCGCGACACGCGCGTATGCGCCTACGACCGCGCGGGACGCGGGTGGAGCGATTCGGCGCCGACCGCGCACGACGCAGTGGCCACAGCCACGGACCTTCATCGATTGCTCGAGGCCGGGCACATCTCGGGGCCGTTCGTGCTCGTGGGCCATTCGTCGGGAGCGCAGTACGTTCGGGTCTTTGCCAGTCAGCATCCCGAACAGGTCGCGGGCATGGTCCTGGTCGATGGGCAACCTGCCGAAGCGCTGGAACGTCTTCCGAACTTCCCGGCCTTCTACCGGAGCTTCCGCATCGTCTATGCGCTGCTGCCGTCTCTCGCGCGAGTCGGAGTTGGGCGACTCGTCATCGCAACTGACGAGGGTTTGCCAGCTGGGACCCGGAAAGCGGAGCGTGCTCACCACTCTTCGGCGCACTACTTCCGCAGCGTGCGCGACGAGTTCGTCGAACTGCCGGCGTCGCTAGCGCAGGCCAGGACGTTTCACACCCTTGGCGACAAGCCGCTCGTGATCGTGACGGCCGCACAGGATGCCCAGGCGGGATGGCTGCCGCTCCAGGAGGCCATGGCCGGTTGGTCGACCAACAGCAGCCATCGCGTCGTGCCGTACTCGCATCGGGCGCTCGTCACCGACCCCGAAGCGGCGGGCGCATCCATCCAAGCCATTCGCGACGTTGTCCAGGCCGTGCGCTTCCGGACGTCGCTGAACCGCCGGGATATGGTCCCGCACGAAGGCACGTTATGAAGGGTACGCATCCCGGTCCGTTGGCGTCCGCCCTGGTCCTTGCCGCGGTGTTCACAGCCGCCAGCGGCTACGCCGCCAGAAAACCGCCGCAGCCGCTTCCAATGTCGGCGCCTGACACGGCGTTCTCGGCAGAACGCGCCATGCGACACGTCCGGGCGATCGCTGAGCGACCCCACCCGATCGGTTCACCAGATCACGACAGGGTCCGAGACTATCTGCTCGATAAATTGAAGACGCTCGGTCTGGAACCGCAAGTGCAGAAGACAACGGCAGTAGGCACCCGGTTTCCGGTTGCCGGTAACGTCGAGAACGTATTGGCGCGGCTCCCTGGAACCGGTCCTGGAGACGAAGCGGTGATGTTGACGGCCCATTACGATGGCATGGCAGCTTCGCCGGGCGCGAGCGACGACGCCTCAGGTTGTTCTGTGCTGCTCGAGGTCCTCCGAGCCCTGAAAGCATCCGATCCTCTCGTTCACGATGTGATTGTCCTGTTCACCGATGGCGAAGAGGCCGGCCTCCTGGGCGCGGCAGCCTTTGTGCGCGAGCATCCCTGGGCTCGCGATGTTGAAGTGACGCTGAACTTCGAGGCACGTGGCACCGGTGGGCGGGCAGGAATGTTCCAAACCGGTTCCGGCAATCTGGACCAAGTCCGAGTGCTCCGCCGACAGCCCAACGCCAGTGCGACGTCGTTCGCCGTGACGGTCTATGAGTTCCTGCCGAACGACACCGATCTGTCCGAGCTATTCGATCTGGCCAAGCCCGGACTGAACTTCGCATTTGCCGACGGCGTCGAGCGATACCACACAAGCGAGGACGATCCCGCCCATATTGATCCCGGCTCCATTCAGCACGAGGGCGCGGTCGCTCTGGGCATGACCCGGTCATTTGGAAACGGAGCGCTGCCTCTGCGGAAGACGGAGCAGGCGGTCTTCTTCGAGTTGCCGGTGCTGGGCGTTGTCGTATATCCCGAAAGTTGGGCCAAGCCACTGGCTGTGCTGCTCCTGGCAATCACGTTCATTGCGATTCTCCAAGTCGCACGGCGCGAGACTCGCTGGTGGTTGGGTATTGTCCTGGGGCTCATCGGGCTAGTGATCGTCGTCCCTATCTGTGGCGGTACAGCCTTCGCCTTTACTCGTGGTGCGCCTGCCGGCCTCGCTGCGCCCACAGTGCGAGGCTCGGTAGCCACGGGACTCGCATTGTTCGCGCTCGGGGTCTCTCTCTTTTTGTGGGCGGTCATACGGCGTTGGGTGGGTGCCGCCGGCGCCGCTACCGGCCCGCTTATCGTGTGGACGGCATTGGCGGTCGCATCCAGCTGGAAGCTACCGGGTGTGTCGTTCGCGTTCGTCTGGCCGGCGTTCGCCGCAGCGTTCGCCGCTGCCGTCGGAACCGAGAGCGGCCGCTCTTGGATCGCCGGTATCGCACGATGGGCGCCGCCATGTGTCGTCGCAGTGATTCTGGTTCCGCTGCTCTACGAAACCTGCATCGTCGCTCTCGGAATAGCGGGTCTCGGCGCGATCGCGATGGGCGTCTTCGTGCCACTGGTCGCGTGGCTGCTGGCACCCGACCTCGAAGCGATCGGCAGACAGCATCCGTGGCGTGCTGCGTTGGTCACGATCGGCATAGGCCTCGCTGTTGTCGTGACGAGCCGGACGCTCGGCAGCCGCGTGACTTTTCCTTCCCGCTCGATGGTGGTGTACGCCCACAATGCCGATGCCGTCGATGGCTGGCTCGTAACCGCCGCCAGGTACGCAAACGCTGGTGGGTGGAACGCCGCGGCGCTGGGTGCGGCAGTCCACCTGGTCGATGGTGATGCGCCTGATACCGCCACCTCGGCGCCGGGCTGGCTGCAGCTGGTAAGTGGGCGCGGTGAGCACAGCTTTCCGGTCGCGGCGGCACCTGCGTCTCGAATTGACGTCGTTCCGCCTGCCGTGACCGTGATCAGAGACGAATCAATGGGTGAGGAGCGGCACTTGACGATGCGGGTTGCTGCCGCCACGACAACGAACTCCGTTTACCTGAACGTGACGGGCGCCACAGTGATCGCCGCCGAGATCGGTGGGCGGGAGGTCGATCGCGGCCGTTACCGCGTGCAGACGCGCGACTGGGAACTGACATATTGGGGGCCACCGCGCGATGGCTTCACACTGAGTCTGGTGGTGCGAAGAGATGATCGACCCATTCTTCAACTATTGGGGCGGACGTCGGGCCTGCCAGCCAGTGTCAAATTGCCTCCGCGCCCGCCCCACGTGTTGGCCAGTCAGGGTGGCGACATGACTGTTATTTATCGCAGGGTAGCTTTCGAAACGGAACGGTGCGGGAGCTGCTCGGCCAATGTAGGGCGCGCCGCGTCCGACTAGGACGCGGCGCCTCCTCGGGTTACGAACGTCCGCAGGTGCAACCGCTGCCGCACGTGCAGGTCGCGCCGCAATTGCATCCGGGTCGGCGGGTCTCGTTGTTCGTCTTGGACATCTGAAGCTCCTTGTCTCTCGGGCGGCGTCATGCCGGCCTTCAGATTGATGACGCACGACCTGCGCGTCCATTACACCCGATGAGGGTCGATATACTGTTTTCGTGGAGCAACCCGAATCAGTGGCCGAGGAACCGCGGGCACCGCTTGACGTTCTGCTGGAGAACCACCGCGCGTTCCTGCGCTATCTCGAACGGCGCGTGGGCGACCGCGAACTGGCTGAAGACATTCTGCAGGATGCGTTCATCAAGGTGATGGATCGCCCGGACCAGGCGCCGGCCGACGAAGGCCTCGTGCCATGGTTCTACCGGACGCTCAGAAACGCCGCGATCGATCGATTCCGAAGGCGCGAGGCCGGCGGCCGCGCCGTTGAGGCGTTTGCACGCGAGCTTGAGACGCGGGCGGCGCCCGAGCCTGAAATGACGGCGGAAATCTGCGCCTGCATTGGACGCCTGGCGACGACGCTCAAGAAGGAGTATGCGGAGGCTTTGCAGGAGATCGATGTGCAGGGCACGCCGGTGAAAGCGTTCGCCGAGGAGCGCGGCCTCTCGACGAGCAACGCCGGCGTCCGCGTGTTTCGTGCGAGGGAAGCCTTGAAGAAACGCGTCGTCGAGTCGTGTGGGACGTGCGCCGAGCACGGCTGCGTGAACTGCACCTGCCGGACACACTGTTGACGTCGTCGCATTCCTCGCACGACAAGCCTGGCGAGGTTCGCGACGCGCGCTGGTCCGGCGCCCCCAACTGGTACCTGTGGGACGGCGGATTCTGCGCCATCGGCCGCAGCGAAGGCATCGTCCCCGCGCACGCGCATCACGCCATCCAGATCGTCATCACATTTGAGGGGGCCGTGGGGATCCGCGGCGAGCATGACGCCGACTGGCGGATGGCGAACGGCGTCGTCGTGCAGGCCGACGTCGAGCATTCCTATAACGGCAATCGCGCCGTTGGCGCGATGCTCTTCGTTGAGCCCGAATCGCTGGAAGGTATCTGGTTGCGATCGTCCTTGCGCGAGGAGGTCACGCTCGTGCCGTCGTCGCGCCTGGTGTCCTGCGCCGGCGAGCTGCGCCGGTTCGTCGAACAGCCGCTCGAGAGCCTCGAGATCGGCGCCCTCATCAAGCACTGCGTGCAGGCGTTGTGCGCAGGCGCGCCGCCGAGCCGGCGGATGGACGAGCGCGTGACGCGGGTGCTCGCCGCCATTCGCGAGGCCGAAGATCTGCGGATGTCGATCGAGGACGCGGCCGCGATGATCTTCCTCTCACCCAGCCGCTTCGCTCACCTCTTCAAGCAGCAGGTCGGCCTTCCGTTCAGGCGCTACATGCTGTGGCGCAAGCTCGCGCGCGCCATCGTGATAATCGGCCGCAAGGGCAACATCGGCACGGCCGCTCACGCCGCCGATTTCGCCGATGCCGCGCACCTCACCCGGACGTTCTACGAGATGTTCGGGATGCCGCCGTCGGTGATGATGCGCGGCGAATTCTTCGAGATTCCTTCACCCTTCGCGCTGCCGGCCGCACCGGAACGGCGCGGTTAAGGGGTTTCCCCCTGGTTTCCGCGTTCACCAACGGAGGGGAACCGTCATGCACAATTTCGCGAGCGTCCTGGTCGTTGTCGGAAGTCTCTGCTTACTGATCACGCTGGTACTGGCGTGGTGTCTGGTGGGTGTGCGGTCTTCGGCGTTCATGAAGAAGCTGTTTCCGAACTACCAGAACCTGCTGAAGGCCCACATTGACTACCTGTTGATGACGGGGCTGTTGATGATCTTCTTTCTGCTCTTCAGCCATTTCCGTGTATCGCCGCCACTGGCCGTCGTGTGCGCCATGTGTATCGGGTCATTCATGAACCCGGTCGGGTTCATCGCGCTGGCAATCAGGCCAACCCTCAGCCAGAAGCCGACCAGCCCGTTCGGCGCCATCATGGCTGGTAGCTTCACATTGACGACGATTGGTTATGCCGGCGCCGCTTGGTCAATCGGGCACGCCGCTCTTCGCGCGCTGTGAGCTCAGGATGTTCCGCTGGAACCGCGTTGTTGTCACCGCCGCGGTGCTGCTTCTCATCGCCGCATATCCAAGGGCCGAGTCTGTTAATCCGCAGGACATCGATGCCTTCATCGCCGCGAGCATGCGGGCGGCCCGAATTCCTGGCCTGGCATGGGGCGTGGTGCAGGGCGACCACATCGCCTATGTGAGGGGCTATGGCGTCGCCCGGCCGGATGGCCGGCCAGTGACGCCTCAGACCCCGTTCATCCTCGGCTCAACCTCGAAGTCCTTCACCGCATTGGCGGTGATGCAGCTGGTCGAGGCCGGCAAGATTGAGCTGGATGCACCCGTCACGAGGTATTTGCCGTGGTTCGGCACTGACGACGCGGCGGAATCGGCCCTGATCACCGTGCGCCAGTTGCTCCATCACACCAGCGGACTATCGACTTACGAGGGTCGTCGAGGTTTCTGGAACGACGACCGGCGCGACGTGGCGCTCGAGAATGGCGTTCGCCAACTGTCCGGCGCGAAGCTCCGGCAGCCACCAGGCCAGCGCTACGAATACTCGAACGAGAACTACAACACGTTGGGCCTCATCGTCGCGGCGGTATCCGGAATGTCGTACGAAGACTACGTCCGCTCCGCGATTTTCAAGCCGCTGCAGATGACCCACAGTGCGGTTGCCCTGTCCGACCCCGCCGCCGCCGACGTCGCATCTGGCTCCCGCTACTGGCTGCTATGGCCACTCGGCTTCGATGCGCCGTATCCCCGGCGGATGACCCCGTCGGGTTTCCTGATTTCATCAGCCGAAGATCTGACGCATTACCTGGCCGCGCAGTTGAACGGCGGCACATACGAGCACAGTCAAGTCCTGTCGCGACAGGGCATCGATACGCTTCACGCTCCGGTGGCCAGCATGGGCCCCTCGAGTTCGTACGGAATGGGATGGGTGGTAACCAGGGCACCCGGCTCCACGCGGATCTGGCACGACGGAGATGTAAGCAATTTCTATTCGCATCTGCTCCTGTTCCCCGAGCAGCATCTCGGGATCGTCGTGTTGATGAACGTTGGCGCCTTCGGTCATACCGCCGCGATCAACGGCCTCGTCGAAGGTATCACCGCGACGCTTCTCGGACATGGCCAGGCCGTGCCCGCCAACTCCCTCTCGACCGCACTCTCACCGCTGACAATGTTGGTTCCGCTGCTGATCGCCGCGGTGCGGGCGGTGTGGTCGTTGCGATCGCCGCGAAGATGGCGACTCTACCTTCCTCCAGTCATCGACGTGTGTGTGGTTGGGGTGATCTGGATCGTCGTGCCGGCCAGGTCTCAGACGCCGATGGCCACGATTGCCCTGTTCGCGCCCGATGCCTTTGCTGTCCTTGTCACGATCACCGGCCTCTTCGCCGGCTGCGCGATCGCTCGCACCTTCATCGCCCTCCGATCGCGTCAACTACGGGTTTCGCCGGCGGATCACGCGTTAGCAGGGTGAGAGAGGTGACTATGACAATGAATCGATACCTGTTGATGGCGGCCCCCGTGGTGCTGGCGATGTTGTCGGCATCCCCCGCGGCCGCGCAATCGCTTTGCGGAACCGGAACGCTCCGCGACGTGGAGATCGTCACGGAACGTGTGCCCCAATCGACGATCACGTCCGTCCGCAAGAAGCCCAGGACGGAGAACAAACGCGGCGAGGGCCAGGTGGACGCATACACCACACCAGCCGAGAGGCAGACCAAGACGTACCTCGTGACGATTCGCCTCAACGACCTCGTCTACACCGGTCAGTCTTCCGGCAACGAGTTCTGGAACTTCGATCCGACGCGACTCGTGATCAACGACCCGATCGCTGTCTGCGTCTCCAAGAACACGCTGAGGCTGCGCCGGCCTGACGGCAAGGACTACAAGACGAAGATCGTCCGCGTCGTTCGCGACTAACCGATTTCTCAGATGGGAGGTGATGCCTGTCCCAGTTCGCGTCGGAGCCACGCTCGGGCGTGCGTCCACTTGCCCTCGACCGTGCTGACGGATACGCCGAGATGCTCCGCGACCTCAGGCACCGAGAGGCCTGAGAAGAATCTCAACACGACGATTTCGGCTCCGCGCGGATCGATTGCTTCAAGACGCGTGATGGCACTTTCGAGCGTGAGGAGATCCTCGACCGGGACGGCGGCGGTCTGGGCTGCGTGGAGCAGATCGTCGAGTTCGACATGAGGGAGTCGGCCGCCGTGTTTCTGGCTCTTCTGATGGCGGCCATGATCCACGAGCACCCGCCGCATCGCCTGAGCCGCCAGGGCGAGTCCCTGCGTGCGGCCGGGCGACGCGGCGCCGCGGTCTTTCTGCAGTCGAAGCCACGCCTCGTTCACCAGCGCGGTGGGCTGCAACGTATGGTTCACCCGCTCGCGTCCGAGATACCGCCCCGCGACACGGCGCAGCTCGTCATACATCTGCGGGAACAGCTCTGGAGCCGATCGCTTCGATGAGGACATGTTGTTCCGCTAGCTAGCGCTGCAAACCCGTGAGCTCGAGCCGCGCTTCCTTGAGCGGCAGCAGATCGGGATCGGCGTCCTTCCAGAAGCTGAAGAACGCCTCGTAGGCGAGCCGTGCGCCTTCGCGATCTCCGCCTGATGCGAGCGCGCGAGCTAATTCGAGATGCGCGAGTGGGTACAGGGAAGAGTCAATCAGCTCACCTCGATGATCGATGACGGACCGGAACTCGGCGGCGGCCTCCGCATGACGCCCGAGCTGGAGCTGCGCCTCTCCTCGGAGGTACGCCGGCCAGAATTCGGCGACTGGCGCATGGTCGAACCGTTTGACGGGCTCGAGCAGTGCGAGCGCACGGGCCGGCTGTTTCAACCTGATGGCCGTCGCTGCGCCGATCACCGGCACGATCACGTGAGTCGTCAGGATCGCCTCGGGGAAGCGTCGTGCGAGGTCGCGTGCCACGTTCTCGGCGTCGGCCGTCGCGCCGCACCACGCGAGCGCGCGACCCGAGGATTCGAGCGTGAAATTATCGCGGCTCAGCGTGGCCGCCGCGGCCGCCTCGCGCCGCGCTTCCGCACATTGGCCGACGACCGCGTGAGCGATCGCGTCTTGCGCGCTGAACAGACCGGACAGCTCGGTCATGCGTGCTTCCGTCGTCACCGCCACGCCGCGGTGGAACCCCTCGTGCGCCGCCAGGATGCGACCGCCGAACGCAGCCACGCGCGCTTGCCAGTTCGACGCCCACGCGCCTTCAGGTCTCGCGACGGCCGCGTTCAGCTCCCGTGTCATCCTCTGCGTGTCGTTCCCGAGGAACGCCAGGAGGTAGGCGGTCTGACGAAGACCGATGTGATCGATCCCAGCGGCGCGGGCAGTGTCGATTGTCTGCCGGGCTTCGTCGAATTGGTTCAGGCCGGTCTGCGACCACACGAGATTCAATGTGGGTGCGAAGAACCGGGGGTCGAGCCGTATGGATTCGCGAAGCGGCGCGATGGATTGCCGATATTGTCCGAGCGTCAGCGATGCGTAGCCGACGCTGTTGAAGGCCTCCGATTCCCTCGGATATGCCGCCGTCCACGAGTTGGCAAGTTCAAGCGCCATGTCCCATGCCTGCGTCGCATCGCGGTAGTAACGCCATGAAATGACGTACCGTTCGCGCTCGCTCACGCGGTCGCGCAGCTCGAAGGCCCTGCGCGACCATGGCGGCGCCAGCGCCGACTGCCAGGTGTTGGCGTACGTGCCAGACAGCTGCGCCAGAGCGAGCGCAAAGTTCGGATCGAGCTCGATGGCTCGCTTGAGATGGGGAATTGTGTCGAGCTGCTGGTTGTTGATCCGGCCTTGGTCAACGGCCAGCGCATACGCCTGCAACGCTTCGAGCGATGGCGTCGTGGCCTGAGGCAACGGCACGTCGAATCGCTGGATTGACGCGAGTGACTCGCCGAGCTTTCGGCGCAGGCTCGACACAGCGCTGCCTAAAGAGGTCAGCACTTCTTCCTTGCTGGCCACCTCGACCTGTTCCCGCGCGATCACGTCACCGGTCTCCGCGTTCATGGCCTCGAGCGCGACGACATAGTGGCGGCCCAGCGTCGTGATTGAGCCAGCGAGGAACGCCTTGAGTTGCTCCCGTTGGGCAATCTGCCGCGCGACCTCTCGCGTGATCTCCTCGCTCGGCGACCGCTCCATGAGCCGCAAATCTTCGCGCGCGCGCTCATCTGGAAACACTTTGAGGAACGGCGACTGTTCCAACGCGACTGCCAGGGCGACCTTCAAGGTGCTGTCGAATACTGGATCGCCCGTGGTGTTCAGGAAATCCGCGACGAGAATCGTGTCGCGAGCCGTCAAGGCGCCGCTTGCCTGGCGGGTCCAGGCGACGACTGCGGCGACCGCGACCAGCGCTGCAACGATCGCCGCGCCCGCAAGCCACCTCCGCGTGCGCTGGTGGGAAGACTTCGAGACGTTCGTCCCGGCGGTGTCGATGTCCGGCAGCCCTTTCGACATCTCGAGCGCACTCGCCGGCCGGTCCTTTGGATCCCGAGCGGTCGCTCTCAAGATCGTGCGCGCGAGATCAGGGTCGACGCCAGGAGCCAGGCGCGACAGCCGCGGCGACGGATCCTCCGGCGACAGCGTGTGGTACGGCTGCCCGGTCACGAGCTCGAACAGCACGACACCGAGAGCGTAGATATCCGTTCGATTCGAGGTGCCGGCGTCGGCGGCGAGCTGTTCGGGCGCCATGTAGCCGAGCGTCCCGACGATGACGTTCGGTGCGAGGTCGCTCGTGGTGACCGCGATTCCGAAGTCGGTGATCCGGACTCGGCCGTCCTGGTCGATCAGGATGTTGGCGGGCTTCAGGTCGCGATGAAATACACCCTCGGCATGCGCCGCAGCCAGCCCTGCACACAACTGGTGGGCGATTTCGACCACCCGTTCGGAGGTCAGACGGCCCGTACGTCTGAGCAGGGCCGCGAGGTCCTCACCCTGCACGAACTCCATCGAAAAGAAGATCGTGTCGTCAGCTTCGCCAACATCGAAGACCCGGCAGACCGCCCGATGGGTGATCTGCCGCGCCAGCCGCACCTCCTCAAGAATCCGGGCGCGGTCTGACGCGCTTGCGGCGAGGATCAACTTCAGCGCGACGGGCGTTCCCAGAACCAGGTCGTCGGCGCGCCAGACATCGCCCATGCCTCCGCGGCCGACGCGCGCGATCATCCGGTAGCGATCGGCAAAGACGTCGCCCGCTGAGAAATCAGGCCTGGCCGCGAACGGATCGACGTCGGTTATGGTTCCGCCCTCGTGGAACTGCAGGAGCGATCGCACCTCCTGGAGCAGCTCCTCGTCGCCGCCGCATGTGGACGCGACGAACGCATCGCGCTCGGCAACAGGCTTCGACAACGCAGCGAGGAACACCTCCCCCGCGCGCTCGTGGAGAGAAACCATAGGAGTGTGTAGGGAGTGTAAACGCGTTAGAAGTCGAACCGGAAGCCAAACTGCTGCCGGCGCTTCTCCGACGCGGCCAGCGGCCGTCCGAAGCTCGAAGACTCGAGGCTGCCGGCGTAGTTGATGAAGTTGTCGGTATTCAAAGCGTTGAACATTTCCCAGAAGCCCGTCACGCGCAGCGCCCCGATCCTCACGATCTTGCTCAGCCGAAAGTCCACCGTGCTCTCGTCGTCGCCCCGCCGCGAGTTGCGCGGCTCCGGCCGGTCCTTGAACGGGTCGGAGTCGAGCTGAAACCGTGTCGTCACGCTGTAAGGAGCGGGGCTGCGGTAGATAGCGATCCCGGAGAGCTGAACGGCGTGCGGGAAAGTGTAGGAGCCGTTCAGCACAACGTTGTGCCGGCGATCGACGCTATCCGGTCCCTGGTCTTCCGACAGGTTGAACGGATTGGTCGCCGTGCCCCCGAAGATTCCTCCGGCGTTGTTCGACGTCGTCCTGGAGAGCGTATAAGACAGTCCAAGCTGCCCGCCTGTCCACCCGTAGTGCGCTTGCGTGAGCAGCCCGTCATACCGCGACGTCCCGACGTTCTTCAAGGTAAGGATGCGGGCGAACCGCTGATCCCGGGTTGAATAGACTCCGCTCGCGAACGTGATGTTGTCATCGACGAAGACGGGCATGTCCCTGCCGTCGGCGTGAACGTAGTCGGCTTCGATGGTCGGCCCGCGGTCGAACCTGTGGCTCAGTCCTCCGCTGTACTGCGCTGTGAACGGAATCTTGAGGTTCGGATCGAGACGGTCAATCACCTCCGCCGTCACCGGGGCCAGAGACAGGTCGGGAAAGAACGGATAGTTGCGGGCCAGAAACGAGCGCAGCGCCGCGGCGCTGCCGGCCGGATCCGCTGGATTGTAGAAAGGATTCTCGAACGGATTGTTGGCGTCGAACTGCGCGAACCCGTCCGACAGGAGCGTATTGACAATGTAGATCGCGTTGAAGTTGTTATGGTTCTGATCGTAGAAGATGCCGCCGCTGCCACGAATCGTCGTTCGTCGGGCGCGCGTGGGCGTCCAGACGAAACCGAGCCGAGGCGCGAGATTGTTGTCGTCGACCTTCGTCTTGTGCAGCAGCGGTCCGCCACCATAGCGCTGGATAATCCGCGCATTCTTGGCGTCGACGAACTCGTTCCCCGCTGTGGCGGAGCGATCGACGTCGTAGCGCAACCCGAGATTCAACGTCACGCCGTCAGTCGGCTGCCACGTGTCCTGGACGTAGTAGGAGCTATTCCAAAGGTTGGTCTTCGTGAGCGCCGGCCCCACGTTCCCGATGAACACGTCGGGATACGTGCTCGGATCGGCTCGATTGAACGCCGCGTCCGTTGGATGGCTCCAGAACCCGTCGTGGTAATTGGTGACGTCGATGATGGTACGCACTTGGTTGCCTTGCGCGCCGATTTTCATCTGATGCCGGCCTCTCGACAGCGTGAGACTGTCCACAAAGACGATGTTCTCCTCGCCTTCGAGGCCCGTGAAGCTCGGGCATCCGAACAGCGCACCGGGGTACTCGATGTGCGCGAAAGTCCCGACGGGCGCCTTCGCGAGTTGAGCGCTGCCGCCGGTGCCCGACTTGTTGCAAATGATCGGAGCCTTGTTCGAGCCGTAGAACAGACGCGCCTCGTTGAAACTCCGATTGCCGAGCGTTGACGCGTAGTTCCCCACGAGGTTCCAGATCGGGCCGCCAAAGGCGTAGCGATCCTCCTTCGTATCTGCAGCCGACGAAGACTGCGACACGTTCAAGTCCTTTCGCACGCTGCGGTCGTAACGAACAGATAGATGATTCCTGTTGTTGACGATCAGATCGCCCTTCACGAGATAGGGGTGATCGTCGGTACCGGACGGCAACACCGTTTCGAGTCCCTGTGCGCGCCAGTAGTCCGAGATGCCGAGGACCTCGGACGAGTTCTTGTTCAAGGTTTCAACGCCGGCGAAAAAAAACAATCTATCCCTGACGATCGGCCCTCCGGCGAACCCGCCAAGGCGCTGCTGGCTGAAGGGCGCGGCTTCGCCGAGGTAGTTCGGCGTGCCACTCGTGAACGACCCTGCGAACGGCGCGCTATCCAACGCGGCATCGCGGAAGAATCCGTACACGCGCGCCTGATACCGGTTGGTGCCGCTCCGCGTGATGACATTCAGGATCCCGCCCGATGCCGTGCCGAACTCGGCCGAGAACGAGTTGGTCATCACCTGGAATTCCTGGATCCAGTCCTGGACCAGCGTGGACGATTGCTTTCCGTAGTACTGCCACTCCGCCGTCGCGCCGTCGATGAAGAAGCCATTGGAGAAACCGCGCTGGCCGTTCATCGACAGGCTGTCGCCGTTTCCGCCGACGCCCGGCGTGACGCCCGGCGCGAGCGCCGCCAGCGAGCTGAAGGTCCGCTCCACGGTCGGAAGATCGTCGATGTCGTCGTTGGTAATGATCGTGCCGAGCGTATTCTTCGTGGTTTCCAGGATCGGCGCGTTCGGTCCGACGATGACTGTCTCCTGGAGGCCGCCGACCTTCAGCGTGAAATCGATCGTCAGCTGCTGGCCGATCTGCAGGACGAGGTCTGTCCGGCGCTCGGCGCGGAATCCCAGCAGCGCCGCCGAGACTTCGTAGCGGCCCGGCGGCAGGTTCGGCAGGAAGTACTGGCCGACGTCGCTCGAGATGACGCCGAGGCTCGCGTTGGTGTCGACGTCGCGCGCGGTCACGGAGACGCCGGGCAAAGCGGCGCCCTGCTCGTCGGCGACCTTGCCCCGCAGTGTTGCCGAGGCGGTTTGCGCCTGTGAATCGACCGGGCAGGCCAACGCACCGGCAAGCCCGATCCCCACGCACCATCGTTTCCAGACGGCCAATTCGCGCTCTTTTCCTGGGCATATCCTACGCGGCCAGGCCCGGTAAGGGGTTTTCAGCCGGTTTGCGCGTTAACCGGCATGACACACACAACCAACTCCCGTATAGCCGCAGCCTTCCTGTTCATCGTCCTCTCGCAGTCCCAGGCGCTGTTCGCTCAGTCCGGCATGGCCGGCGCGACGCTCCGTATCTCACGGGCGGCAGGCGCGATCAAGATCGACGGCGATTTGTCGGACGAAGGTTGGAAAGGGACCGAACCTGTCACCACCTGGTACGAAGCCAATCCCGGCGACAACACACCTCCCAAGGTCCGCAATGTCGGACGCCTCGCCTACGACGACGGATTTCTCTACGCCGCGTTCGAGTTCGACGACCCGAATCCGCGCGAGATTCGCGCGCCATATTCGGATCGCGACGATACCGGGAGCGGCTTCTACGATTTCGGCGGGATATTCGTCGATGCGGGCGACAGCGGCCGCACCGCGAAGCTGTTCGTGGTCACCCCGCGCAACATCCAGGCCGACTCGATCGTCGACGATGCGTCCGGAGAGGCGACATCGCCAGACTTCTTCTGGGAATCAGCGACGAAGATCACTGCTCGCGGATGGACGCTCGAGATGCGGATCCCCTTCACGTCGCTTCGCTACAAGAACGGCGACCCGCAGACCTGGGCCATCATGATGTACCGCAACTATCCGCGCGATCGGAACTACCAGTTCTTCTCCGCGAAAGTGCCGCGCGGGTACAACTGCTTCGTCTGTCACGCCAACACGCTCGAAGGCCTGCAGCGGCTGCCGGCTGGCGGCCACTTCGTGGCGGCGCCGTACGTAAGCAGCAGTGCGATCGGTCGCCCGACCGCGGGACTCGGATCGCCGCTCGCGAACGACCCGCTGCGGCAGCATGCTGGCGTGGACGTCAAATTCACGCCCAATTCAGATACGGCGGTGGACCTGACGGTCAAACCCGACTTCTCGCAGGTCGAATCGGACGTGGCGCAGATTTCAGCGAATGAGCGGTTCGCCCTGTTCGTGCCCGAAAAGCGTTCCTTCTTCCTCGAGGGGGTCGATCTGTTCCAGACGCCGATTCAGGCGGTCTACACCCGCACGATTACCACGCCGACGTGGGGCGGCCGGATCACCGGCAAGGCCGCAGGCGTCCGCTACACCGCGCTTGTTGCCGAAGACGCGGGCGGGGGAAGCGTGGTGGTTCCCGGTGCCTATGGTTCCTCACTCGCATCGCAGGACTTCGCCTCCACGGTGTTCGTGGCACGGGCCAAGCGCGATATCGGTCGCTCATTCGTCAGCGTGCTCGTGACGGACCGCGAAGGGCGTAACAGCGCGTCGCACAATCGCGTGCTCGGCCCTGATTTCCAGTGGCGCCCGAACGCCACCGAGGCGATCACAGGGCAGTGGCTTGTGAGCGACACGCAGACGCCGAATCGGCCGGACCTCACGCAGGCGTGGACGGGACAGTCGATCGCGTCGCACGCAGGCCAGATACAGTGGAGTCACTCGACGACGCGCCTGGACGCAACTTCGACGTACAAGGACGTCGGGGACGGCTTCCGCGCCGAAGCTGGTTTCGTGCCGCAAGTCGGGTATCGCGATTCGGCTGCCGGAGCGGGGTGGACGTTCAGGCCGACCGGCTTCATCTCGAAGCTGCGCACGTTCGTGAACGTCGACCGCCAGGTCGATCGCGCAGGCGAGCTGATCGCTCGAGACGTGCAGCCTGGTATCGCGATGAACACGAGGTGGAATGGCTTCCTGCAGCTCCGCTACATCGATGACGACATCCGCACCGTGAAGGGAACGATCGGTCGCCGACAGCTTGGATACCTGGCGCAATTCAGTCCCTCGCGTCTGCTCTCGATGGTCGCCGTGAACGGCACGACCGGACAGGAGATCGATTTCGCGAACGCGCGTCCGGCGACGGGAACGACCGTGAACGTGAACGCCACGCTCAATCCGACGAACCATCTCAATGTGCTGGTCGACCAGGATCAGAGCTGGGTCACCGTCGACGATGCGCTCGGGGCGAGCCGGCAGCTGTTCCTGGCGCGCGTGTCCCGAGTGCGCGGCACCTACACGTTTACGTCGCGCATGTTCGTCCGTGGCACGGTGCAGTACGTGTCGACCAACCGCGAGCCCAGCCTGTATACGTTCAGCGCGCCGGCCAAGTCGGGCACGGTGAGCGGGCAGCTGCTGCTCTCGTACAAGTTGAACTGGCAGTCGGTGATGTTCATCGGCTACGGCGACGACCGAATGCTGTCTACGCAGGACCGCTTCGAGAAAGTTGACCGCCAGTTCTTCGTCAAGCTCTCTTACGCGGTGCAACGCTAATGACGACTCATCACATCGGCCGAGTGGTTGTGGGATCGCTGACGATGGGCCTCCTGGTTCCACTGGGGCTCGTCGTCGGCCCGCTCGCAGGCACTGAGGAATACGTGATCACCGGCGTCACTCTGCTCGCGTTCGCGTCGAGTTGGGCGCTGATCGCGGCGGTATCGATACTGTGGACCGCGCAGCCTCAACGATGGGCGCTGCTGCCCGCCGAGTTCTTGGCGATCGCCGGCGGTGCCCTTCTCACGTTCGCGCCAGGCGACGCGGTCATCGATGCGCTCGGGTGGATCTGGCCGCCGCTTCTCCTTGCGGTTCTCGCGGTAACCGTCGTGCGCGTCCATGCGGCCCTGCACAGCCGCGCACGCGCGTGGGTCGTCTACCCGGTGCTCACAGTCTACGCGCTGTGCGCGGTGGGCGGAGGCTACGAGACCGTGCGCGAGTCGCTTGAGCGGCGGACCCACCCGGCGCCGGGCCAGTTGATCGACGTCGGCGGACACCGGATGCACTTGAACTGCAACGGCTCGGGTAGTCCGACCGTCATTCTGGAATCAGGGCTCGGCGAATCCGGCGCCTACTGGACGTGGATTTCGACCGCGGTCGGACACGACACGAGAGTCTGCGCGTACGACCGGCCTGGTCGAGGCTGGAGCGAGCCGACTTCGATTCCGCAGGACGGTTTCGCGGTCGCCAGAGATCTCCACGTGCTGCTCGAACGCGCGAACGTCCAGGCGCCGTTCGTGCTGGTCGGCCATTCGTCGGGCGCGCAGTACGTGAGGATCTTCGCCGGCCGGTATCCCGAGCAGGTCGCGGGAATGGTCCTGCTCGACGGCCAGCCTGCCGAAGCGTTCGAAGGCCTTCCGTGGTACCCGGCCTTCTACGCTGGCTTTCGCCGGGTTTCCGCGGTGGCGCCGTCGCTGGCTCGACTTGGCGTCGGCCGGCTCGTCTCGGGCCCGGATGCGTCGGCCCGTTTGGCCCGCAGCCTGCGCGACGAAGTCATCGAGTTGCCGACTGCGCTTGCGCAGGCGCGTTCGTTTCAGAGCCTCGGCGATCGACCGCTCGTCGTCGTCACCGCTGCCCGCGGCGCGATGGCGGGGTGGTTCCCCTTGCAGGACGCGATGGCGAAGCTGTCGACGAACAGCCTGCATCAGGTCGTGCCGTTCGAACACGCAGAGCTCATCACCAACGAAGTGGCCGCGCGGACGTCGAGCCAGGCGATCCGCGACGTCGTTCATGCCGTGCGGTTCGCCGCACCTCTCGAGAAGTCATAGGGGGCTATATGCCATTCATGTTCATGCCATTCGCTGTCGGAATCGTGCTCTCCCTCGCCGTCGCGCTGTTTGCGAGAGCGGTCGGCCTCGATCGCGATCGGGCGTTCTATCCGACCGTCCTCATCGTGGTCGCTTCCTACTACGTGCTGTTCGCCGTCATGAGCGGATCGACGAGCGCCCTGCTCACCGAATCGATCGTGATGGCGGCGTTTGTGGCCGCCGCCGTGATGGGATTCAAGACGAGTCGCTGGATCATCATCGCGGGATTGGCTGCACACGGCGTGATGGACTCGTTTCACGGCGTCGTTATCGACAACCCAGGCGTGCCGTCCTGGTGGCCGGCATGGTGCATGGCCTACGATGTCGGCGCTGCAGGTGCCCTCGCCTTCCTGTCAAGGAGAGTTCACGCATGAAAGCCCTCGTCCGCCACGTCTACGGTTCCCCGGAGGTCTTGCGCATTGAAGAAGTCCCGCTGCCGACCATCGGAGATGGCGACCTGCTGGTCAAGGTCCATGCTGCCTCCGCGAACGCAGCAGACTGGCATCTGCTGCGCGGGACACCGCTCCCGTTTCGTCTCGTCGAAGGGTTGCGCACGCCCAAACACCGAATCATCGGGAACGACATCGCAGGCCGCGTGGAAGCGGTCGGGAAGGATGTCACTCAGTTTCGACCGGGTGATGAGGTATTCGGAGAACTGTCACGGTGCGGCTTCGGCGCGTATGCCGACTTCGTCTCCGCGCCAGAAAAGGCGTTTGCGCTGAAGCCGGCGAATCTTTCGTTCGAGGAAGCGGCGGCGTTGCCAACGGCTGGCTGCACGGCGCTTCAAGGTCTTCGCAAAGCACGCATTCAACGCGGTCACAAGGTGTTGATTCATGGCGCGGCGGGTGGCGTGGGTACGTTCGCCGTCCAAATCGCCAGGTCGTTCGGAACCGAGGTGACGGGCGTGTGCAGCACACGCAATGTAGAGATGATTCGGTCGATTGGCGCAGACCATCCGCTCGACTACACGCGACAGGACTTCACCCAGACCGGGCAACGATACGACGTGATTCTTGCGGCGAACGGTGACAGGTCCATCTGGGATTATCGACGGGCGCTCACTCCGCATGGACACTACGTCATGAGCGGCGGGTCCAATCGACAACTGATCGATGCACTGATGCTTGGACCGTGGCTCTCGCTCCGCGGTCAGAAGATGGGCAACTTATTGGTGAAACCCACGCAAGCGGACCTGCTGGTGCTGAAGGAACTCTGCGAAACGGGAAAAGTGAAGCCCGTTATCGACCGCCGCTACACGTTGAGCGACGCGGCAGAGGCGATCACCTACCTAGAAACCGGACACGCGAGCGGAAAAGTGGTGGTGACCGTCACCTGACGGCCCCGCAGGCGCCCCGATAGCAGGTTTATTCAAGAACTTCAGCGGCGCCGTTCAATACCTGCCGCCTCCCCGGCCGCTACTCTCACCCTCGTCAGCGGATCACCCGCGAGGCGATTGATGGAGCGGATGGACATGGCGAATCACTGCGGCACGATGGCGAAGACGACGGCGGGCGTCGAGAATCAGGTGACCCCGTTTGAAGGCGGAGAGGTCGTCCGGTATCGGCTGGAAGCCGGCGAAGTTGACTGGCAGATTGCTCCGGGCCGCACCGTGCGCGGCTACGGCTTCAACGGCCAGGTGCCCGGCCCCGTCATCGAGGCGAAGCACGGCGTTCCGCTCGAAATCGAGTTCACCAACCGCCTGCCCGAGCCGACCGTGATTCACTGGCACGGCCTGCGGGTGCCCGCGGCAATGGACGGAACGGAGAGCGTGCAGCGCCTCGTCCAGCCGGGAGAGACCTTCACGTATCGTTTCACGCCGCCCGACGCCGGCACGTTCTGGTATCACTCGCACGCCAACGAGACCGAGCAGGTGGAGAAGGGCCTCTACGGCGCGCTGATCGTCCGCGCCGCGGACGAACTCGCGCTCGATGACGAGAAGCTCCTCGTGTTCGACGACCTGCGCACCGACAGGACCGGCCAGATCGCGAAGTTCGGCGGCCTGATGGATCGCCACAACGGCCGCGAAGGCAACGTGCGGTTGATCAATGGCACCTCCGAGCCCGAGTTGACGATCGCTGCCGGTCAGATCGAGCGCTGGCGGGTCGTGAACGCATCGAGCGCTCGCTACGTCCGTCTCTCGCTCGGCGGCTTCCCGTTCCAGATCATCGGCAGCGACGGCGGACTAATCGAAGCTCCCGTCAATGCCGACGAAGTGCTCCTTCCTCCCGGGGACCGCGTCGAGCTCGCAATCGGTCCGTTCGAGAATGAAGGTCGCGTGTTCAACATCGAGGACCTGCCGTATAACCGCATGGCCGGGAAGAAAGGTGTCGAGCGCTTCGGAACGATCCGCGTCGCGCCGCGGAAGCCATCCACGGCGGTCGTGCCAGCGCGGCTGCGCGAGTTCGCGCCGCTCCCGGCGGATGCGGCCGTCACTCGCACCGTGAAGCTAGGCTTCAAGGTCAGCCTCCGCCGCGGGTTCGACTTCGTCGTCAATCACGAACGTCACCATCACGACCAGCCGGTGAAAGTCGGCGAGCTGCAAGTGTGGGACGTCGTCAACGAGACGCAGATGGATCATCCGTTCCACCTGCACGGCTTTTTCTTCGAGGTGATCGCGGTCGATGGCAAGAAACCGGCGTTTCGATCCATCGAAGACGTCGTCAACGTCGGTCCGAAGTCGACCGTGCGGATCGCCTGGTATCCCGACGACCGGCCCGGCATGTGGATGTATCACTGCCACATCCTCGAGCACCACGCGTCCGGCATGATGGCGCACTTCGAGGTGGTGCGATGAACACGAACACTTCTCTCGATCCCAGCCGGCGCCGATTCCTGAAAACCGCGTCGGCCGCGGTTACGACACTGGGTGGAATCGCGGCGTTGGAGCCGCGGGTTGCCGCGCAGCGCATCGCGCCGAACGGTGCGGCGCACACCGACGTCGTGGTTTACCTCTACGACCGGATGACCGCGCTCGACGCGATCGGACCGTACGAGGTCCTTCGCTGCGCGCCGGGCGTGCGCGTCCGGTTCGCGGCCAAGCGGCCGGGACTCGTAAGGACGGATTCGCGTCTGCAGATGCTGAACGCGGAATACGGCATCGACGAGGTGACGAGCGCCGACGTCCTGGTGATTCCGGGAGGCGATGTCTCGGGCCAGATCAACGATCCGGCGGTGCTCGACTGGATCCGACGAATGAATGAAACAACGAAATGGACGACGTCGGCGTGTGTGGGCGCGCTCATCCTCGGCGCCGCGGGACTTCTGAAGGGTATTCAGGCGACGACGCACTGGAACTTTCTCGATGCGCTCCGTGATTTCGGCGCCGAACCCGTGAGCCGGCGGTTCGTTCGTGCGGGGAAGATCGTCACGGCCGCCGGCGTGTCGGCCGGAATCGACATGGCGCTGGAGCTTGTCGCGTTGACGCATGGCGAGGACACCGCGCGGATGGTTCAGCTGATCGTTGAACACGATCCGCAGCCACCGTTCGACAGCGGCTCCCGCCGCACGGCGAGCGTCGAGCAAGCAGCCGCCGCGCGGCAGCGGCTTATCGAGATCTACGCCCAGCCAAAGGAGGCGTTGTGATGAACGCAATCACGCCACAGGACTCGCGAGAGGCGCTGCGCCTGTCCGCCACGCTGCTGCTCGCCGGACAGGTTCTCTACGTCGTGGTGACGTTGTTCCACACGGGCGGCGAGGCGAACAACCACCACGCCATCTTCGCGGCGTATGCCGCGAGCATGCTCTGGACCGCCGTGCACGCGACGCAGTTTCTTTGCATGGCAGTCTTTCTCGCAGGGCTGTTCGCGCTGTTCTTCGCGCTCGACGTTCACACGGCTACCGCACGATGGGCTGCGCGATTCGGCGCTGCGATGACGGGTGTGACGCTGGCGCTCTGCGGCGGCGTCCTCGCGGTGGACGGCGTCGCGCTCAAGCAGGCGGTGAACGCGTGGGAAAGCGCGCCCGAGACCGACAAGGCGGCGCGCTTCGCGGCCGCGGAGCTTGCCCGTTGGCTCGAATGGGGAATGCGGAGCTACGAAAACTTCACGCTAGGTCTCGCCGTGATCCTCTTCGCCATCGCGATCGCGCGCACGCAGTGGGTCCCGCGTCCGATCGCACCCCTGATGGGACTCTCCGGCATCGCCTACCTGGCGCAGGGCTGGACGGCAGGGATGGAAGGCTTTTCACCAGCGCATGTGAACGCCATTATCGCGGCGGAAGTCGTGAACGTGGGGTGGATGATCTGGCTAATCGTCGTCGCTTTTCGATTTCGGACTCTCGGGTGACCCGTCGCCTGAGAGCGTCAATGAGGGGTACTCGGATACCTTACGCCAACTATCCTCCGCGACAGTTCGAGGATGTGCGAGAGACGGGCGCAGGGATGATTGATCGCAGGTTGAGTATCACGGGATAGACGTCCCGCTGAGCGGCAGAAGAGACGATCGTGGCGCCGCTATTGGCCACCTAACGCCGTCGCCCAAGAGTAAGCTTGGCGGACATGGCGAAGGTCTGTATCGTCGGGGCCTCCGGGAAGCTCGGGAAGTACATGGTGCAGCACGCGCTCGATCGGGGCTACGCCGTGGTTGGCGTGTGCCGCGAGCGCAGCGTGGAGAAGCTCGATGCCTTCAAGGAGCGCATCGCTGTCATTGCCGGAGCGACGAACGACCGTGAGGTCATCAAGCGCGCCGTAGCAGGGTGTGACGGCGTCCTCGTCGTCCTTGCCCCGATCGGCGTCCATCAGAACGCGTCGGGAACGGCCCAGGCGGTTCTCGACTACGCGGATCCTGGGGCGCGATTGGTCTTCTCGTGCGGGTGGCACATCACTCGCGATGGCCAGGACGTGTACTCGTGGAAGATCAAGGTGCTCGTGAATGTCGTCGGCCGACTGGCACGCCTCGCTCGCGTCGTGGACCTCGATGACCAGGTGGAGGCGTGCCGGAGGGTGTTTGCAAGCGACACGCGGTGGACCGTGGTGCGCGGGAGCGATCTCGAGGAGGGCGAGAGCCAAGGCCTGCCAGTGTGGAGCCGGCACGTGGGCGATCCCATTCTCGAAAGCAACGTGACGCGTCGCGTGGATTTTGCTCTGTTTATGGTGACGGCTCTTGAGAACGACGATCTCGTCCACGAGGCGCCCGCGATTGTCGGCTGCAAGACGCCGTCTGCGCTTGCGCACGCGGCCAGCAAATGAACTTCAGAAGCGAGGCGCTCGCCGCGGCGCCTTCGCGGGTATCAGGCCTGTGTCGCACCGGAATCCCGAGGCGACGAAATAGCTAGATAAGACCTGCTTCGTCGCGAAGGGTCTGCGGACGGTGAGGCGCCTCTTCATGCGGTTCCGTGGTGGGCGCACCTGGTGGGCGCACTTCGAGTTTACCCCCATGAACATTGGGCCGACTATCCTCCGCAAGAAGATCGAGGAACTGATTTGGATGGCCGGCAGCGGGCAGTGAGGAGAGCCCACGGCCAACAACTGGCGGACGGGGTTCCGGGACCTGGAAAGGAGCGTAGGGCTCGGTCGCTGGCAGAGCAGCATTGCACGACGCTCTAGCGCCTTGCTGGAGCCGCCAGCGCGTGAAAACGTTGTTCGAACGTGGGAACAACTTGGGAACAATAGCGCCCGAACACCAGGGAAAACGAGGGGTGAGGGCCGACCAGCAAGCAAGACGAGACAACAACTTAGACGTTCCGGCCCTGTCTGCAAAACCTCGATCCCCGGTTCAAATCCGGGCGGCGCCTCCAATTTTCCAGTTCAAATTCGATCGTTTGTGCCAGTGCGGCACAAGCAGACGCATTCAATTGGACTACCGCGGACTACAAACCAGGGGGTCAAGCGACTCGCTCCGTTGACGTAAGCCGCTGATCAACAACGAGTTGATCGTTCTGGGTTTAGAGAAGGGAGGAGGTTTGCAGGACCTCCATCTCAATGACACGGCGCGGTCGAGGAGCAACGAACGTCAGAATAGTGGTTCCGCGTCATTCGAACTCTCGCAGATCCGAGGAGAACTTCGGGCGGAGGACCGTCGGAAACCCGCCGCAACAAATTCCTGAATGTAATCAAGACGAAAGGCGGGCTGCGGAAGTTGGCGAAGCAGCTCGGGAATGTCGCGGATCGTGACGAGTGATGAGTTACCGTCGCGACAGTCTTCCAGTTGTTCGACAGATTCTGACCGCGCAGGGTCACCCACGTCCGCGATAATCAACCTTCGATTCTTCGCCGAAGCCACGCCTTCGCCACCTTCCAGTCGCGCGCTACGGTCTCCGGCGAGATCGCCAGCGCCTCGGCCGTCTCCTGAACCGTCATCCCGCCAAAGTATCGGAGTTCGATGACACGGCTCTTTCGCTCGTCGATCTCCGCGAGCTCGTCGAGCGCATCGCTGAGAGCGATCACGTCCAGGTCGGGCGTTTCGGCAACGAGGAGCGCTTCGTCGAGGGTCACCCGCGCCGCCCCGGCTCCGCGTCGCTCGTACTGGCGGGCGCGCGCCGCTTCGACGAGGACGCGGCGCATGATGCGTGCAGACATGGCCAGAAAGTGCGTCCGGCCCTGCCAGTTCACGCGCCGAACGTCCACCAGCCGCAGATAGGCCTCATTCAGGAGCGCGGTTGCCTGCAGGGTGTGATCGCGCCGCTCTCCGAGCATACAGCGCCGCGCAATCTTCCGCAGTTCGTCGTGCACGAGCGGGACGATTCGCTCGAGCGCGCCGCGATCGCCTGCTCGCCAGGCCAGGAGAAGCGCCGTTAGGTCGTGCGGGTCGGCTGGAATGGCGCGATCTTATGCCGATGACAGTGTTTTTCGCCGCCCATCGCCTCTCGGGTCGAGGAGGGGCGGCAGATGGAGTTCGCCCGGTATTCCGCGGCGCGCGTCATCATAGCGATAGTGGTCGTCGCCGGAGCCAGAACGGCGGCGGCACAGAACGCCAACGCGCGTGACCTCCCCGCCATCGTCGTGCGAGTGGACAACCTGGCCGGTGTGCTTCCGCCCGACTTGCTGTTTGCGGAGGACCGCGCGGCAAGCGTGTTCGCAGAGATCGGTATAGCCATCCAGTGGGTCGCCGTAGACGGCATCGTCCGGGATGGAATCCGGGCGCCGTTCACCATTGTGATCGTGAACGCGGAGAAGAACAGCGGACGCGCGGCGCTCTTCGTCGACGCCCTCGGACTGGCGGACGCCAGGATACGTCGAGCCCACGTCTTCTACGACCGGGTCGCCGAATTGAATGTCAGAACGGTGCGAACCATCCCGAGCCTTCTGGGCGATGTCATCGCTCATGAGCTGGGACACCTGCTGCTCGCACCGCCTGGACACTCGGCAGGCGGGATCATGCGTCCAGCGCTCGAAACGAAATCGTGGGCTCTCCAGACGTTCACGCCGTCCCAGGCGCGCGAGATCCGTTCCCGGCTGGCGAGCGCACTGCCCGTGTCACGGTGACATTCGCCGCGCTGCGTTCAGGCCGGGAGTTTCAACCGTTTGACGAGAGCCACGAATCTGGGGTCCGCGCGCACCGGGTCGAACAGTGGCCACACGTTCAGAAATCTCGCCCGTATCTGCCGCTCGTCGACTGCACGCGTCAGCCACCGGAAACCTTCGTCCCGTTCCTCGAGCGCAAAGAACAGTGCCGCAATGACCACAGCGTCTGGCGATGCGAGCTTTTCCAATCGAGCCACCATATTCAGCGCCTCGTGGCGGCGCCCGACGGACGCGTAGGCAAGCCCAAGCTCTGCGCTCGGCTGGAATTCCGGCCGGTCGAGGAGCGCCACGCCTTCCTGTGGCTTGCCGAGTTGCTGGTAGGTCAGGGCGAACATGAAATACGCGAGTCGGTTGCGTGCGTTCAGCTCGATGGCGCGTTGATAGTGCGGGACCGCCTCCTCATATTTGTGCGACATGTAGAGAACGCTTCCATATTCGGCTTGGACCGCTGACGAGAGGGGATCGGTGGCTCCCGCGCGTGTGATCAGCGCCAGCGCCTGCGGGAACCGGTTCGTGATTCTCAAGAACGATGAGTAGCATGCGCACGTATCCATGCTGTTTGGGTTGAGTTCCAACGCGCGCTGGAATTCGCGTTCGGCGCGTTGCCAGTCATATTCGTCCATGGCCAGTCCGGCCACAACGTTGTGGGCTTCTGCCAAGTCCGGATCGAGTTGCAACGCCCTTTCTACTGCCATTCGCGCTGCAGTACGGTCCCCCGTGAAGGCCAGCGCCTCGGCCAAACCTGCCCACGCCCCCGCATGATCCGCTTGCAGCGCCACTGCCCGACGGAAATGTTCGGTGGCAGATTTCGCGGCGGTCGCGTCCCCAGGGGACAGAAAGACGTGACGGCCCAGCAAGAACTCCTCATGAGCGGCGGGAACAACCGGACGCGCGTTTCGCAGCCGCCGGCTCTCGTCGGGTGTGACCACTGCGTGAATCTGCTCGGCGATGGCGAGGGCCGCATCAGCCTCGAGCTTGAGCACGTCGGTGACGTCACGCTCGTATGCGCCGGCCCACAGGTGAGTATCGGTCGACGTGCGAATGAGCTGTGCGGTGATGCGAATCCGTCCGTTGGCGCGCTGCACCGACCCCTCGACGATCGCGTCCACGCCTAGCTCGCGACCGATGTCCCGCAGGGACTTCGTTGTCTTCTTGTATGACGTCACCGACGTGCGGGAGATGACGTTCAGCGTGTGGATCTGCGCCAGCCCGGCGATCAGGGCTTCGGTGGTGCCGTCGGAGAAAAACTCCTGGTCAGGATCCTGCGAGAGGTTCTGCAGCGGAAGCACCGCGATGGAACGGATTGGCGACTCCTCGACTCCGGCCACTCCGGCTCGCCACAAGAGCGCGGCTGCGACCGCCACAACGAGCGCCGAAGCTGCGATCCAACGCCTTCGGCGAAAGATCCTCATCGTCGGCAATCGCCGCGCAGGATGTGCCGCAGGGAGCAGCCTCGCATTCGCACGCTCGCGCTCGCTCTCGCCGGAATACACGCCTATGGCGAGGGCCTGATCGAGGTCGAGCAGCGCGTCGCCGATGTCTCGAAGACGTTGCCTGGAATCTTTTTCGAAACACCGCTGCAGCAGGCGCCGCACGGACGCGGGTGTGCCCTTCGGCAATGCGCGCCAGTCCGGTTCTCGTTCCAGAATCGCGACCAGCGTATCCGTGATGGTCTCGCCGGCAATGGCTCGCTGCGCGGTCAACATTTCGTAGAGGACGCAGCCGAACGACCAGATGTCCGAGCGCTTGTCGACCGGGTTGCCACGCGCCTGCTCGGGACTCATATAGGCGACCGTTCCGAGGATCACACCTGCGCGCGTAGGAGCCAGACTCGCCGTCGCCGATTGCAACGGATGTCCGACGGTCTCTGCAATCGGAGCGACCTTGGCCAGCCCGAAATCGAGTACCTTGACCGTTCCATCGCGCGACACGGTGACGTTGGCGGGTTTCAGGTCGCGGTGAACGATTCCTTTGGCGTGCGCCGCGTCGAGTGCATCCGCGATCTGGCGCGCCACGCCAAGAGCTTCGTGGATGGGTAATGGACCCGATCGCAGACGTTCTGCGAGGTTCGTGCCTTCAACGAGTTCGAGCACGAGGCCGCGGATACCGTCGGCCTCGAGCAACCCGTAAATCGCACCGATGTGCGGGTGATTCAGCGTCGCCAGCACCCGCGCCTCTCTGTCGAAACGCGCGATCCGTTCCTCGTCTGAGGCGAGGAATTCGGGTACGACCTTGATCGCGACGTCACGTTCAAGCTGTGTGTCGCGGGCGCGGTACACGTCTCCCATCCCGCCCGTACCGAGAAGAGTAAGAATCTGGTACGAGCCAAGCTGGCGACCCACGAGAGATGGCAGACGAGCCCGGCCTAGAATCTGGCCGGCAATCTCCGCGACCGGCACCGCGAGAGGCCCCCGCGAGTCCGCGGCGTATGCGAGCAGCGCCTCCACATCGCGGCGCAGCACCTCGTCCGCACCGCACGCTCCCGAGAGAAACGCCTGCCTGTCGCTTTGGCTCCTTTCGAGCGCCGAGTCGCACAACTCGATGATCCGTTGCTGGCGGTCGGCATCCATTTACCCGCCTCCTGGAGCTGTAGAATCAGCGTCCTCTTAACGTGCCCGCAGCCCGACGTCGATGGCATTGTACGCGCGCGAGCGTGGCCCGCAACCACGCTCTTGCCAGATGAAAGGCAGGCTTGGAGATCGGATCAACAGGCCGCGAAGACCAGAAAACGGCGTCGGGATTACGCTCGCGGACTCGCCAGACTCCCGACCACGTTGCCAGAGGCTCGAGCCGCCGACGGCGGGAGTCGCGCAAACTGTGGTTCTCTTTGCGTTGGTGGGGCGGTGTGGCGGTGACGGAGACGGTCGCGCGGGGCGTAACGGTGGTGCAAGCCGTTGACCGTGGAATCGCACCGACACGTCCGGTGGCAGTCGGCATCACCGGTCGTGGAGGAGGCGAGTCCTATCGAGAGCGAGATGTGTCCGCGAGTGCAAGCGGTACACGACGTAGTCCATGCAACCTCACGGACTCGTTTTTCAATTGAAGAGGTAGGGACGGGCGCTCAACGTGCTAGTCACGTCTGGAATCACGAGAGACGCGGATCCAACGTCATCGCGCGTGCGCGAGCCGCATGGCATGCGATTGCCGCAGGCGACCCTCCTTCCCGGCGATGAGTCAGCGCGTACGCGTCACGTCGGTTCCACCGGCCTGAGCGCGCGGCGACGCGCCACCGACAGGTCGCGCCGATCCGACAGCGCCGCGACGACGATGCTCTCATCGGGCAGAACGCGATAGAACAGACTGTAGTGAAACAGACGGATCGGCGCGCGACGAAGATCGAGGACCGCGACCGCGTACTGCTCCGGGTTGGCGGAAATCCTGTCAAGGGCTTGTTCGACGTTGGCGAGAAACTTGTCGCCGAGACCGCCCTCGCGCTGGTCGAACCAGTCGCGAGCCTGTTGGAGGTCGAGCGCGGCGAGCCGCGATATGCGAACCGGGCGGTTCAACGGGGCGCCGGTTTCGGCAGCGGACGGCGGGCCTTCAAGTCGGCCAGGACGTCCGTCGCTGGCCGCGCGGTCTTTGCGTCCTCGTCGAACGTCTCAAGGCGGCGACGCAGCTCTGCCTCGACCTCCGGGCTGACCGGAGTGTTCTCCGCGTTTGGACTCGTTGGGTCGTCGGCGGGGCGGTTCACGGAATCAGGTTACGCCTTTGGCTCAGGGCCGGCAAGGGATGGTCCGGACGACCAATGCGCGGTGTCCGCGCGGGGAGACGGCGCGACAAGCGTGCGGATTGGGAGTAGCGACGTCGTGACGCCGGCGGCCTGGCCGTAGTCCAGACGTAGTCCAATTGCGCCCGAACACCAGGCAAAACCGGGTAGCGGCCTTGACCAGAGACCAGCACGAGACAACACCCTGTATGACCCCGTTAAATCTGCAAAACCTCGATCCCCGGTTCAAATCCGGGCGGCGCCTCCAAATTCCTCAAGAAATTTAATCGTCTTGTTCTGGGGCGCAATCTTCCGCGTTTCAACTGCGCCCAATTGGACCCGAATTGGGCGTTCATCGCGAATTGCCATCTTCGCAAGTCGCTGACACGCGGTTCTTTTCGAAATCGTTGCGATCGAAAGGTAGGAGGTTTACTGAACCTCCGCCTTGAGGGCGATGATTGACGCCTGAAGGCATCCAGCCTGCGGCGCGAGTGCCGAGTAGCGGGACACAATCGCGGTCGTCGCAGTGACCTTGCCCTCAGTTCTAGGACGGGCCTTCACCGGCGTAAACGATTCCGCCTGACGGCCTCCATGGAGAGTGTGAAGAACTCCGACTTCGAAATCCCTTCAGTGGCCTCGGATATTCCGGCCAACACGTCGCTAGGAACAGCCTCGAACGCAGCTTTGCCCCAAGTCGCGGCCGCATAGGTCAAGAACACGGTCATGGGATCGGTGATGTTGCCAGTCAGCTTTCTGAACGCCTCGATCTCAAGGAACAGGAGCAGTTCGGTACCATGCGGCTCGAAGTCCAAGACGTCGTCGGGATCCCGATCGGCGTGCTTGAGGAAGTTCTGTACACCCCGGACCGCTTTCTCGAATTCTGCGTGCCTGTCGGGCCGAATGTATTGGTGCATCAGCGATTCCTGTTTCGCTGCGCTGAATAGGTCAGTGATCAGGCTGTGCGCCGCTCCGACGAGCGTATGGGTCGAGATCTCGTCGCCGTCGTTGAAATATAGGGCGATGGCAGAATTCAGCTGTCGGCGCGCCGCGTCCACCTTCGTGATCTTCATTCGATGGATTGTAGAACCAGGCCTATTTTCGACACCGCATCAGCAGGCGGGTGGGCCCAAAGGAAGGCGTTAACGCAGACCCGTGAAGATGACGCCTAAGTGAATCAACGCGCTTTACATGACGGACTATTCGCCGGGAAAGGGAATACGACGGCTTCGCGAGGGAGGACCGCGTCGCTAGTGCTCGACGCAGCCATAGAGGCGGTCTGCGCCCGCCTACGCCGATGTCGGCACCTACTTCGACCGAGCGCAATTCGAACGCGCAGTCCCGGCGGACTGGGCGGAGAAACACAGCACCCTCCACGGCTGGCCTACCACGTACATCGGGGACAATGGTGCATGGATGCAGAACGGACTGAGCTCGCCTGGGCGTTTACGCCTGCGGATCTGTTCGAAGCAGCGTACGAGGGCTCGCATCAGGGTGCTCAAATCTCGATCGTCGACGGGAAGGCAATTGTGGTGGTGAGCGGGGCCCAACCGACGCCGGCCGTGGAAGAGGAGCTGAGGCAGTGGGTGCTGAGTGTGCTTAGGGTCAGGGCGATTCAGACAGGGCGTAGCTTCGAATTGAAGGGGAACGCGACAGCCACCGAGTTCAAGGATGGCAAGCGCCATATCTTCGTCAGAGTGGAACCTGGAGTGATTCGTATAACCGCGGGACGGGTTGATGTCGTGCAGACAGACGCCAACGGTGCTGTTGTGCGAGACACGAAGGCGGAGCGCATCGCGAGTGATCGGGCCGAAATGGACGAAGTCGGCAAGAAGGCGTCGACGAATCCAGTACTGGAGGCCATGCTCGAAAGTTTTGTCTCCGCACTGAACGATCGCCCAGGCGAGTTCGTTCGTTTATACGAGATCCGCGATGCACTCGTGAAGCATTTCGGGAACGAACTCGAGGCGAAGAAAATGTTGGGGATCAGCTCCGGCGACTGGAGTAAGTTCGGTCAGCTGGCGAACGATGAACCCGTGCTCGAGGGACCGCACCGTGGGAAGCACCCGGACTTGCTGCGGCCCGCGACGGCTGAGGAACGAGAAACCATGCAGCGGCTGGCGAAGGATTGGATCCGGAAATTCGCCGGAGTCCTGTAGAGATTAGCTTGGTTCCACCCCTGTTCGCATTCTCTTGCGTGACCACTGACCGCGAGAAACCGCACCAAGCCAGTCGTCAGATATCGATTCCGACAGGTCTTTCGCACCCTCGAGAAAGGCGGCTCGGGCAGTCGCAACGCCGACGCCAAGCCGGCCGATGTCGCGCCATGACAGGCCTCCGATCGCATCGCGGCAACCCGCGAGGGGTCGATTTGTCGACGAGGACGCCCGAGCCTCTTGCCCCGCGCTCGCGCTGCAGCGATGCCCGATCTCGCGCGCTCTCGAATCAGCTCTTGTTCAAATTCCGCGATGCTGGCGAAGATGCCGAACATGAGCCGGCCCTTGCGTTTTGTGGTGTCACCGATGACAGGAGCTTCGCGGCGGATACGATAGCGTCGAGCACGACGACCTACAGCCGTGACAGACCGATTACGCTATTCTTGATGTTATGAGCACGAACGTCAAAATCGAGGTCGACGAGCGGACCGCCGACGTGCTTCAGGCCCGCGCGGCGGAACTCGGCGTGACCGTGTCGGAGTTGCTCGCCGAGCTCGCGACGCTCGATAGCGATCCCGTCGTTGTGGAACCGGACGAGATCGTCGAACTCGATCGACGCTGGAAGAAGATCGAGGCGGGCATACCGACCGTGCCGAACGAACGCGTCGTCCGCTGGCTGCGCACGTGGGGCACGCCAGGCTTCCGCCCGTGGCGGGCTCAGTAGATCTCGAATGGTCGGACGATGCTCTCGCCGACCTCGATCGGTTCGCGGCGTTTCTGCACGACCGGTCTCCGGAGCTTGCGGCCGTCGTTGCTCGCGAGATCATCGCGAGAGCGCAAGTTCTCTCTCGACATCCGAAGCTTGGCCGGCCACTGTCGACTCGCGAAGAGTACCGGCAGTTGATCCTGGAAGTGCTGGGCGCCGCGTACGCCTTCCAGTATCGCTACGACGGCAGTCGGCTCGTGATCCTGCGGGTCTTCCACGGCCGTGAGTCGAGATGACTCTCGCAGATCCTTATTCGAGCGTTCGCGGTGGCCTTCCTCGGCGAAATCGCGTCGCAGCCATCGGACGTGAACTTGGGTCCAAACTTGGGTCCACTAACGCCCAAACACCACGGAAAACGGGCTAGCACTCGGTACCAGAAGACGAGGCCAGCCAACAAGATAGAGAACCTGGCGAAAATCTGCAAAACCTCGATCCCCGGTTCAAATCCGGGCGGCGCCTCCCATTTCTCTTACCTAGCTCTCAGGAAGGACACACCAAATTGTGTCGCGGCAGTCATCCGTGAGGCCGAGGATTTTGTGAAACGCGAAGAACGAATGTACGGAGGGGGCGGAGATTCGCCGAAAACCTGCGTGGCGTCCTTGACAATCGCTACGCCATCTTGCGGGCGAATAGCGGCGCATACTTGTTTGACCGCCCGTTCATCTCGGTAGTGCTCGTCCAGCCGACGCGGGTAAAGTCTTCCTTGGTCGACACGCCGCCTGGCTCTGTTGGCTTCCATAGCACAGATACGCCGTTGGCGATTGACGAGACCGTTCCCTGGTTTCCGATCGTCGTAGGCGGAACCCATTTCGGGTTCGGCTTCGTCTTGATGTAGTTGACGATCCCATCACGCGAAAAATGGTAGTAATAGTAATTGCCGTCGTAGACCGTCCACCAGCCGACGAGCCATTCGGGCGCGGTCGACGTGGACGCGGACGCTGACGCGGCCGATCCGACGTACCAGAACCAGATCGGGCTCTGGCCCCACATCCATGAGGCAGACATCCGCGGTGGCGCTTGCAGCACCTCCTTGCCGTCCCAAAACTCGATGTGGGCATTGCCAAAAACGAGAACGCCGGGACTATCGGGCACCTTCGACTTGCCCGCGACCTGATCAGTCGGGCCAAAGGTGTAGGTGAGCCAGGCCCGGAACTCCTGGACGTTCAGGATGTAGTAGTTGCCGGTCTTCTTCCCGTACGTGTTTTCCCGGCCTACGGACCCGGCCTTCTGGATCTTCTGCGATGTGACGTTGAATGCCATGCTCGCCTGCATGCAGCACGTGGTGCTCTTCGGTAGTCCCTTCGCGGCCTCAATCTTGTTCTGTGCGGTGATCCACTCGTAGACCTCCTCGCCGACCGGCGTGCCGTCGTGCAATTTGTCGTAGAACTTGTACGCCTTGCGCATCGCGCTGAAGTCGAGCGGGATTCTGCCAAACGCCATCGTGACCTCCGCCCTTCCTGAGAAGGGCACTCGTCGTTCCCGACACCTCTACGCCACACAGAACGCGCAGCGTCGACACTTGAATTGCGTGTTCAGATTGGCGTGATGACACTCCGGGCACTCCCACGTCTCCGTGGCAAACTCCCCACCGCCGCTTGGAATCACGAACAAGGCGGCGTCGTAGGGGGCCCGGCAGGTCTGACACTGTATATACCGGGCGATTTCGTCGCCATGACCGATGGGGATCAATGAGTACACGTACAAAACGCGGTCGACTCGCATCAGTGCGCATGGTTGGCGCGATCGACAGGTTGGACAATTAAAATGTCCGCCTTCGAGACGGCGCGTTCGAACCTTTCGGCCCCACCACACGATCATTGGGTACTCCAGGCGTTTCGTCTAATGGCCGGTCGCCTCCGACCGACGGGCGCTGAGCCCGTTCCTGACCTGCGCGCGCACCGTATCGGTCGTTCCGCTGAAATCGGAGCATCCGCCATCGCATCGCCACGGCGGGATTTGTTGGCCCGCCATGGGCATTGCACGGAACGTATCAGCAGACTCCCTTTTCGCGATCGATGAACACGAGCAACCGCGACCCCCTTACGATCAAACGAAGGCGGCGTCGGATCCTTACACCGCCTTTGCGCGGAACGCGCCGTAACCATTCGAGGCGCGAAGGTGAGGCAGGGCGCTGTCGCTCTACTCACCCCCGCCTCCGCCGGAGCGCAAGGCCAGTACCTGGCCCGTCCGGCGAGCGCCTGGGCCGCACGTCGCGGTGCCCCGGCACCTCCGCCCGCGCGCAGGTTCTCATTCCAAGACGCGCGATTAGGTGTATCTTCAGCGGGGTCGTACGCCTTCTTTGTCGCTCGGGCGACACTTCTCGTTAGAGGATGGCGCGGGTGGTCCGGCAAGCAGGCTCATCGCGCCACGATATGACGACGCCAGCGTAAGAGGAGAGCCATGCGAACGAGATTGGTGGCCTTTGTTGTGTTTGCCGCGTTCGCGGCGGCGACGCTCGCCGCACAAGCCCCCTCGGCCGGCCAGGCGAAACCGGCGCCTCAACCCCGCAGGGCCGCCGTTCGCGTGAACCCCTTCGGGCCGCAGCCGGGGGTGACCGGTACGCGGAACCCGACGGACCTGAAGACCGTTTTGTATTACACCGCCGATGCGCTCGGCATGCTGCGTGGCGCGCGTGAAGTGGACTGGGTGCTGACGATGCAGTTGTGGGGCACCGGCACGATCACGCTCGATGGCAGGCCGTGCAGAACGACCAATTACCACGCGATGGTGCGGTACCAGTCAATTCCTGCGGCGGCCGGCGCGGCCAACAACGCGCAGTTCCGCGGGGAGAGCAAGGCGATTGGCGTGCCCGGCATGCGTGTCGCGGCGACCTGCGCGGGAACCGCCAGGCCGCAGGTGCAGGTCGTGGCCGGCCAGTACGCGTGGAATGAAGAGAAGATCGGGTTGAACGCCACGCCCGCGATGGGCGCGGTGAACGATCGTCTCCTCCAGCTCTGGACGCTGATCCCCGAGAGTGTGGTGAAGGCCGCCACACTGGCCGGCGCGAACACGATGCTCATGGATGACGCCGGCAAGGCGGTGTTGACGTTCCCGATGCCCGAGCCGTTCCAGGCCGCGACGATGAAGGTCTGGATCAGCCCGAAGATCTTCCGTATCGACACCAACCCCGCGGGCCAGAAGCGCGAATACAGCCATCTCATCGAACGCAGCGAGCTGCGGATGGGCGATCGCGTGGTGGAGACGACCTACACGGAATACGGCGACTGGAACGAAGAGGATCTGCAGAGCATGATCCTCCTGCCGCGCCGCATCGTGCAGAAACAGAACGGGACGACGACGGTCGACCTGACGATCACGAAGACGGACACCTACAACCCGTACGTGATCATGCCGATCCCGGCCAGCGTCGCGCCCGCGCCGGGACAGACCACGACATCCCGGTAGTTCCGCGCTTTCTCTTTTGCAGGAGGCCTCATGCGTCAGTTCCTGAAGCGGTCAGTGGCCACGGTCGCATTCTTCGGCCTCGTCGCAGGTGCGGTTCCCCTGTCCGCGCACCACGCCGTGCAGGCGGAATTCGATCAGACCAAGCGCGCCACCATCACCGGCGTCATGAAGCGCGTGATGTGGGTCAATCCCCATGTCCGCTGGACGATGGAAGTGAAGAACGCGAAGACGGGCAAGCTGGAAACGTGGGATATCTCCGGCGGCGGTCCCGGCGGCTTCCGCGCCATCGGCATCACCGGCAAGGACGTCTTCAAAGTCGGTGAGACCTACACGGCGATCATCGCGCTCGCGCGCGACGGTTCGAATTACGGACACGTCTTCGCGTTCATCATGCCCGACGGGCGCAAGATCGACATGTGGCAGCAGTACGCCGAATAGCGGTTGCGGCGATAGTGGATGGAATCATTCTTCATCTGGCTTGAAGAACGACCGATCTCGCTCGCCATCGCGCAGTCCAGCACCCTGTACGGGTTTGCGCTCGTTCTGGTTCTCCATACCATTGGCATCGCGCTCACGGCGGGTCCCGCCGCCGTGATGAGCCTTCGCCTGCTCGGCTTCGGCAAGCCGTTTCCGCTCTCCTCGCTGCGCACGCTCTTCACGTTCTTCTGGGTCGGCTTCATCGCCAACGCCATCACGGGAATCCTGCTGTTCATGATGGCGGCGTCGCAGACCGGGTACAAGCCGATGTACTACGCCAAGCTGCTGTGCCTGCTGCTGGCGCTGCTGACGCTGCGCCCGATTCGCAAGGCGATTGACAGCGACAGCCCGGATATCGACCCGGACGTCTCCTCGCGTCTCAAGACGCTGGCGTTGCTCTCCCTCGTGCTCTGGGCAGGAGTGATTACCAGCGGCCGGTTGATTGCCTACACGAAATAGCGATGGACGTCACGATGCTCGCGCACGCGCACCTGCTGCTGAACCACGTTCCCACACTTGGCCTGGTCTTTGGCTTCGCGCTCTTCCTGTTTTCGATGGTGCGCCACAGCGACGACCTGATGCGCGCCAGCCTTGGCGTGTTGTTCCTCGTGGCCATCATCGCGTACCCGGCGTTCGTGACCGGCTATGCCGCGAGGCTGGCCATTCGCCGACACGCGGGCTTTTCGGAGCCGCTCGTCGACGGACACCAGGGCGCGGCCGTCGTCGCGCTGATCTTTCTCGAGATCACCGGCGTCGCGGCGTGGCTCGGCCTCTGGCAGCAGCGCCGGAGCGCGCGCCCGGCGACATGGACCCTGGTGACCGTCGTCGTGCTGTCGCTGCTCACGCTGGGCCTGGTGACGCGCGCCGCGAACATGGGGGGCGAGATTGCGCATTCGGAGATCCGCGCCACCCAGGACCTGGCGCAGGCGGAAGCGGCGGTGCCGCCTGACGTGAAGCTCTTCACGACACCGGCCATCTCGATGTTCGTGACCGACTATCGCTACGTCTGGCCGGCCTGCGAGGTCCTTCACTTCATCGGGCTCGCCCTGCTGATGGGGGTCGTCCTGGTCGTGAACCTGCGCATCCTTGGCGTGGGAACGCTGAAGCACATGGCGTTTGTCGACCTGCACAAACTGCTGCCGTGGGCGGCCGCCGGGTTCACCTTCAACGCCATTAGCGGGATGATCTTCTTCACCTCGGCCCCCCAGACGTATACGACCAATCTGTCCTTCGATCTGAAAATCGTGGTGTTCGTGCTCGCCGGGCTGACTGTGCTTTACCATACGGCGTTCGACGAACCGTGGGTGCTCGCCCGGGATGCAGACGCGCCGTTCCCGGCCAAGCTGATGGCTGCCGCGCAGATTTTCCTGTGGTTCGGCGTCCTGTATTTCGGCCGCATGATTCCTTACTTGACCGGCGGAACGCAGGCCGGTGCGCTGTGATCGGGATTACGACCTGGTGTCCGCCTTCGCGCTTCCAAGCGGGCGGTCCAACAGGCAGGAGGTCAGTGTCATGCAGCTCCGTTACATCATCGCAACGGTCATCGCGCTGACGCCACTGTGGCTCGTGCCTGCCGGCGCCGCGCAGCGGGGCGGAGGCGGGCAGGCGCCGCCTGTCAGGGTGCCGACGCCCCGCACAGCTGACGGTCATCCCGACCTGAGCGGCCGATGGGGTGGAGGCGGCGGCGAGGTGGACGTGCGCGTCCGCGAGCCAGGCGGAAAGATCTCGACGTTCGACGACTACAGCGCGTACGAACAGGCCGTCCTCGCCGGGAAGCTCAGCCCGCAGGCGGTGCTCATCGGACGCGAGGTGAACTACCGTCACGGCGACAACGACTACTCGGGCAAGGATGCGGTGCTCGGCAACCGCTACGAGCCGAACCCGCCGCTCTACAAGCCCGAGTACTGGGAGAAGGTCCAGTACCTCGACACCCACGGCAACACCGAGGACACCTCGTTCACCTGCCTGCCGGGCGGGCTGCCGAGAATGGGACCGCCGGCGCGCATCCTCCAGACGGCGAACGACATGGTGTTTCTCTACAACACCAACAACTTCCTCAACGTGTTCGACTGGCGCGTCGTCCCGACCGACGGCCGGCCGCATCACCCGGTCTATTCGAAGGACCAGACCTTCATGGGTGATTCGATCGGCAACTGGGAAGGCGACACGCTCGTCGTCGATGTCGTCGGCTTCAACGACCTGACGTGGCTCGGCTTCGGCGGCTGGTTCCACACCACCGATCTGCGCGTCGTCGAGAAGTTCCGCCGCGACGGCAACGAGCTGCACTACGACGTGACCGTCTACGACCCGGAAGTGCTGATCGAGCCGTGGGTGATGGAACATCGCGTGCTGCGCCTCAACCCGAGCACGGTCTACACGGAAGATCCGCCCTGCATCGAGCGTGACGCGGGCCACATCGTGTCTCGCATCCGCGGGTAGCGAAATAGGCCATCCTGGAACAGGCATGGAGGTGCCAGATGACGATCGAATCAGCTCGATGGGCCCGTTCCCTGGTTCATCGGACGCTCGCCGCCGCGGTCTGCTGCCTGATGCTGCCCGGCGTCGCCCGCGCGCAGACACCCGAGCAGCAGGTCGTCAACGACGCAGCCACCGCTCTCGGAGGCCGCGACAAGATCCTCGCCGTCAAGACGCTGCTGCTCGAAGGTGGCGGCAGCACCGTGGCGGGCACCAGCCTGCGGTGGGATGAACTGGCCTACGCGTCGGCGATCAATCAGCTGCGTGATGTAAGGCGTGCCTACGATCTGGCGAACGGCCGGGCCCGGTTCGAGGCGACGAGCATGGCTGAGTACGCCTTCTACATCGGCAACGCACCGGTTCGACAGATCCAGGGGCTCGACGGCGTGGTCGCGTTCAACGTGGGCGCAAACGGCACTCCCGCTCGCATCTTCGGAAACCAGGCGGTCGGGCGGCGGGTCGAGTACCTCCGGCATCCGCTGACACTCGTGCGTGCCGCGCTGGGGCCAGGCGCAAAGCTCGCGAAAGCGCGAACCGAAGGCGCCGAGCGCCTGGTCGACATCACCATCGACGACCTGCCAACACTGACGCTGGCGATCAGCGCATCGACGAAGCTGCCGACCCGCATTCTTCAGATGACGGCGGGGGCGATGGGCGACACGCTCGTCGCGCTCGCACTGAGCGACTATCGACCGGTCAATGGTCTCCAGCTTCCGCGCGTGATGACCAGCTGGACCGACAAATGGGCATCCGGCGATATCCTGGTTCACCGCACGACGGTGGACGGCAGCGTCGGCGATCTCGCGGCTCCCACGACGGTCGCGACGGCGACGCCGCCGGCTGGCGGTACGGCACCGCAAACGTTCCCGAGCCCGACGCAGGAAATCTCCAAGGGTGTGTGGTTCGTGACCGGCACGACCCACCACAGCATCATCGTCGAGTTCAGCGATCATCTGATGGTGATCGAGGCCAACAACCCTGAACGCGTGGCCGCGGTGTGGGCCAAGGCCAAGGAACTTCGTCCGAACAAGCCGATCACGACCCTGCTCGTGACCCATCACCATGGCGACCACACGGCCGGTGTGCGCGACGCCGTCGCACTGGGCGTCACCGAAATCATTGCGCACGAGAGCAACCTGGCTTACCTCAATGACATGCTGAAGCGGCCGCACACGCTCAATCCGGACATGCTCGCCAGGAAGCCGAATGCGAAGCCGGTGAAGATGACGATGGTAGGGGACACCGGTGTCGTCAAGGACGGAACGATGACCGTCAACCTGTATCACCTCCTCGACAACAGTCACTCCGACTCGAATCTGCTGATTTATTTCCCGCAGGGAGGAATCCTGACGCAGGCGGACGTCTATATGCCTCTTGATGCGCGCCACATCATCGAGGGCGAGCCTCTGGGCCATGCGCCCTGGAACCGGAACGTGCTGGCGAACATTCTCTACCGCAAGCTCCGGGTGGCGTACCACGCGCCGCTTCACGGCGACTACGTGCCGCACAGCAAGTTCCTGATGGACACGATGACGATGACGCAGTACCAGCCCGGCGAGGAGCCGAAGGCGGCGCCCGGCGGGCGTGGAGCCGGCGGCGCTGGTGAGGGGCGGTAATCGAGATCGCGCACACCACACATTGAAGGAGGATCTCCATGATGACGATGGGGGGAGTCCACGGTGGTCGTCGCTGCGTGTACGTGCTCACGCTCTGCGCTGTGTCGATTGCGGCGCCCGCATCCGCGGGCGCACAGGGCCTCGGCAGCGGCGCGATTGGCGGCGTGGTCAGGGATGCGTCGGGCGCTGTGCTGCCAGGCGTCACGGTCGAGGCGTCGAGTCCGGCGCTGATTGAACGGGTCCGCACCGGCGTTTCCGACGACCAGGGCGTGTACAAGATCGTGGATCTTCGCCCCGGCGGCTACGTCGTCACGTTCACACTGCCCGGGTTCACGACGTTCCGGCGTGAAGGCATCGAGCTGACAACCGGCTTCACGGCTACGGTCAACGCCGAGATGAAGGTTGGCGGACTCGAGGAAACAATCACCGTGTCAGGTGCGGCGCCGCTCGTCGACGTGCAGAACGTCAACCAGCAGAAGGTGTTCCAGCGAGCGCTGGTCGAAGCGCTGCCGACCAACCGGACGGTGAACCAGTTCATCGCGCTCATCCCTGGTGCGCAGTACGGCCAGGGTGGCGCTTCGTCGCAGGACGTCGGCGGCAACAAGGGCGAAGACGTACAGGGCTTCCAGATCCACGGGAGCCGCGTCGACGACTTCCAGCAGCTCCGGCAGGGGATGTTCTTCGGGACGATGGTCGCCGCCGGAAACCGCATGACGAGCGTCAACCCCGCCGTCATCGAAGAGACGGTCGTCCAGACGAGCGGCGCGACCGCCGACAGCGAAAGCGGCGGCGCGATCGTCAACATCATCAATCGCGACGGCGGCAACACGTGGCGCGGCAGCTGGGCGAGCGACTTTTCGATGCGAGGCATGCAGAGCAGCAACCTCGACGACGCGCTGCGGGCGCGCGGCCAGACCTCGGCGCCGTTCATCAAGAAGCGGTACGACCTCGGCGGCGGTATCGGCGGCCCGCTGAAGCAGGACCGCATCTGGTGGTTCGGAAGCTGGCGGTACTGGACGACCTCCGATTACTACCCGGGGAACTACTGGAACGCCACCCACGGCACGTTGTTCTACACACCCGACCTAAGCCGCCTGGCCTACAGCGACAACTACTACCAGGAAGCCACCGGGCGCGTGACCGTGCAGGCGACGAAGAACAACAAGTTCAGCGGCTTCTTCACCAGCGAGAAGAACTGCAACTGCTTCGGGAGCATCCCGCAGGCGATCGTGTCGCCGGAGGCCGCGTCCGACAACCCGTACTGGCCGAGCGTCAAGGGGCAGATGAACTGGAACTACACGGCGAGCAGCAGGCTGCTCTTCGAAGCCGGCCTCGCCTTCGTTGACGGGATGTGGAACCGCCGCTCGCCGTCCGATACCTACACCGCCCGCAGCATCGTCGATTCGTCGAGGAACTACACGTACGGGACGCGCACAGGTCCCGGCGAACAGGAGTTCGGCCAGGTCAACGAGCAGTTTGTCGTCTCGTACGTCACCGGCTCGCACAGTTTCAAGAGCGGCGCGCAGTTCCGCTCGGGCGGCCGGCGATCGTTCGACCTGCGCGGCGTGGTCAACGACTGGGACCTCGGGAAGAACGAGCTGATGGCGCTGTACAAGGAGAATCCGACGACGGGCGCCGGATTGCCCGTCGGCGACAACATCACGTACACCTTCAACGGCAGGACCGCGCTGTCGGTCACCTACTACGCCGGTCCGCTCGGCGACGCCATGCGGTTGAACAGCCTCGGTCTCTACGCGCAGGACCAGTGGACGGTCAACCGGCTGACGATGAACTTCGGCGTCCGCTACGATACGGTTGACGGTCAGATTCTCGTCGTCGATCTGCCGGCCGGCAGCTTCGTGCCGGCACGGCACTTCGATGCGAACAACGACGCGCTGAACTGGAAGGACATCAATCCGCGCCTCGGCGCGGCCTACGACCTGTTCGGCAACGGCCGGACCGCGGTGAAGGGGTTCGTCGGTCGCTACGTGAACTTCGAGGCGTTTGGCGGCGGCGCCGGCGGAGGGCCGATCCTGCCGTCGGTCAGCCCGTCGAACCTCATTGTCACGAGCGCAACGCGGACATGGGCCGACAACGGCGATTACATCCCGCAGGAAAACGAGCTCGGGCCGCTCTCGGACACCCGGTTCGGGCAGGTCGTGCAGACCACCAAATTCGATCGCGAGGCGACACACGGCTTCGGGCATCGCGGGTACAGCTGGCAGGCATCGCTGCAGCTGCAGCACGAGCTGCGGCCGGGGCTGGGCGTTAACCTCGGTTACTTCAGGACGTGGTACGGCAATTTCCGCGTGACCGACAACCTCGCCCTGGCGCCGTCGGACTTCAGCGAGTACTGCATCACCACCCCGGCCAACTCCGCGCTGCCCGGCGGCGGGAACCAGCAGCTGTGCAAGCTGTACGACGTGAACCCCGCGAAATTCGGCATCACGGACAACCTGGTCCGCCTGGCGCCGAAGGGCTCGCAGAAGGACGTCTTCAACGGCATCGACGCGACGATGAACATGCGGTTCGGCCGCGGCGGCGTCGTCCAGGGCGGCCTCAGCGTCGGCCGGCAGATGACCGATACCTGCTTCGCCAATGACGACCCGTCACTGACGGCGCAGGGGGCGGTGACAACGAGCCTGACGCCGCGTTCCCCGGATTTCTGCCACGTCGTCGCGCCGTGGGGCGCCGGGACGCAGGTCAAGTTCGCGGCGGTCTACCCGCTCGCGTGGAACCTGCAGCTGTCTGGCAGCTACGCCAACAACCCGCCGATCGATACCACCGCGAGCCTGGTCGCGACCAATGCCCAGGTGTCGACTTCGCTCGGGCGGAACCTCGCGTCGTGCGGCACACGCGTGCCGTGCAACGCGACCGCGACGATTGAGATGGTCAGGCCGAGATCGCTTTTTCAGGAACCGCGCATCCAGCAGATCGACCTCCGCCTGACGCGAACGTTCCGCGCCGGGTCGATGCGCGTGCTGCCGCAGTTCGACCTCTTCAACGTCCTGAACGCCAACTCCGTCCAGGAAATCGTCCGCCGATACGGCCCCGCGTGGCGCAATGCGACGACGGTGCTCGGCCCGCGCGTGATGAAGCTCGGGATCAAGCTCGACTTCTGATTCCAGGGATGGGACCCGCGCGCGCGCGCGGGTCCCACACGTGATGGCCGGACCCGTCATCGTCTTCCTCCTCTTCGTCGGCAGCGGCTTCGCCGCGCTCATTTACGAGCTCGTCTGGCTTCAACTCCTCCAGCTCTCACTCGGTTCGTCAGCCGCATCCATCGGCGTCCTTCTCTCGACGTTCATGGGCGGCATGTTCATCGGGAGCCTCCTCGCGCCGCGTCTCGTCGGACCGCGCCATCCTCTCCGCGTCTTCGCGGCGCTCGAAGCCGCCATCGCCGCGGCGGCGGTGATCATGCTGTGGCTGATGCCGGCGGCTGGCCGTGTGTACATCGCGACCAGCGCCGACGGCATCCTCGCCATGGCGCTCCGCAGCGTCGTCGCGGCTGTCTGCCTGCTGCCGCCGACCATCGCGATGGGCGCGACGCTTCCTGTCGTCGGACGCTGGATGGACGCGGCGCCGCAGCGGGCGGCATGGCTCGGCACGTTTTACGCTGGGAATGTCGCCGGGGCGGCCGCGGGGTGCATGGCCGCCGGGTTCTACCTGTTGCGCGTCTACGACGTGATGACGGCGACGTACGTCGCGGCCGCCATCGACGTGGTGGCCGCCGCAGGTGCGTTGATGCTGGCGCGATGGGCACACGTCCAGCCGTCGAAGGCACGCCGCGAACCAAAGCCGCGCGCCCAGGCGCCCGTCCTGCCGCCCCCCAGGGACGCGTCCGTGCTCGTGGCCATCGGCATCTCCGGATTCTGCGCGCTTGCCGGCGAGGTCGTCTGGACACGGCTGCTCGCGTTGACCTTCGGCGCAACCGTGTATGCCTTCGCCGTCGTCCTCGCCGTGTTCCTGATTGGACTCGCGCTGGGCAGCGCTGTCGGGTCGCTGGCCGCCGCCAGCAGCCAGTCGCCGCGGCGCGCGCTTGCGTGGGCGCAGCTGCTGCTCGTCGCGGCAATCGCCTGGACCGCCTACATGGTCTCGAGCGCGCTGCCGTACTGGCCGATCATTCCCGCCGTGTCGCCGGACGTGATCTACAACCTGCAGCTCGATTTCGGCGTGGCATGGCTCGCGATCCTGCCTGCGCCGCTCCTGTGGGGCGCCAGCTTTCCGCTGGCGCTCGCCGCGCGTGCCCGGATCGAGGAGGACGGCAGCCGCCTCACGGGCCGCGTCTATGCCGCCAACACCCTCGGCGCGATTGCGGGGGCCGTGCTCGCCAGCGTGCTGCTCGTGGGGTGGATCGGCTCGAGGGGATCGCAGCAGGTCATGATGGCGCTGGCCGCGTGCGCGTCGGTGCTGCTGTTTGCCGCACCGGTACCGGCGGTGACCGCCGCCGCCGTCTCCGCGCTGCTCATCGCCATGGTGCCGGACGTGCCCGCCGTGCTGATTGCGTACGGCCGCAACTCCGCCAGCTGGGTCGGCCACACGGGCGAGATTCTCTTCACTGCCGAGGGACTGAATGCCTCGGTGGCGGTGTCGCGACTTCCGGGCGGGGCGCTGACGTACCACAACGCCGGCAAGATCCAGGCGTCCAGCCAGCCGCAGGACATGCGCCTGCAGCGCATGCTCGGTCACGTGACGACCCTCATTCCGGCGAGGCCGGAATCGGTGCTCGTGATCGGCTGCGGGTCGGGCGTGACGGCCGGCGCCGCCAGCATCGACCCGGCGGTGAAGCGGGTCACCATCGTCGAGATCGAGAAACTCGTTCCCGAGGTCGTCTCGACGTACTTTGCCGAATACAACTTTCACGTGGTGCAGAACCCGCGCGTGCGCGTACGCATCGACGACGGCCGGCACTACTTGTTGACGACCGACGAGCACTTCGATGCGATCACGGCCGACCCGTTCGATCCCTGGGTCCGCGGCGCGGCCGCCCTCTACACCAAGGAGTTTCTGGAAGCGGCGCGGGCGCATTTGAACCCGGGCGGCCTGGTGACCATGTGGGTGCCGCTGTACACGACAACGCCGGACGCGGTGAAGAGCCAGTTGGCGACATTCTTCGACGTGTTCCCCGGCGGGTTCGTTCTCGGCAATACGCGCAACGGGAATGGCTACGACGTCGTACTGATCGGCCAGCGCGACCCTGCGCCGATCAGCCTCGCCGCCATGGACAGCCGGCTTCGGCAGGCCTCGTATGCTCCCGTCGCCGCGTCGCTGAACGAGGTCGGCATCCGCTCGGCGCCGGATCTGTTCGAGTCGTATGCCGGCCGCGCATCGGATCTGAAGCCGTGGCTGGCGGGGGCCGCGATCAATAGCGACCGTAACCTGAGGCTGCAGTACCTCGCCGGCCTTGGCATCAACACGAACACGCCGGAAGCCATCTACAGGCAGATCCTCGAATATCGGGGCGCGCGGGACGTGCTCTTTACGGCCGGCGACTGAATGGGAATGAACGCTTTGTTCGGAGCCGCGTCCACTAGGAGTTCGTCCACGTGTCCGATGACCTATCGCGCGAAGAACGGAAGCGAGGTCGTCGTCGTCGCCACCGGCGGTGGAGAAGACATGTCGCCTGATGGCGTTCGCGCTGGTTCGGTGATTGAACAACGTTGCGCGGAGCTGAAAGCCGCGCGCTACACGGCTCAGGAGGACTCGTGATTGCGGCATTCATGCTGGTCTTGGCAGCTTCAACGATTTCCGGCACCGTGCACGACATGAGCGGCGGCGCCGTCTCCGGCGCAGCCGTGATCGTCAAGCCGGTGTCGGGCCCCGAACGGCAGACGCTCACTGGTCCTGACGGCCGCTTCACGATCGAGATCGCGGACAGCGGCGAGGTCACGTTGATCGTGCGCGCCGGAGGATTCGCCGAGAAGACGCTGCGTGTCTCGGCGTCGGACGGCGCCATCGACATCACCGTGGAGCCGCCGAACGTGTTCGAAACCGTCACGGTGACGCCCGCGCGCACCGAGCAGCCGGTCCGAGACATACCCGCGAGTGTCAGTGTCCTTACCAGCGATGCCATCGAAGCGTCCCCCGCGCTGCTCGCGGATGACATCCTGCGCCGGGTGCCGACGTTCAGCCTCTTCCGGCGGACCAGCGGCCTTGTCGCGCAGCCGACCACGCAGGGCGTGTCGCTGCGGGGAATCGGACCGAGCGGTCAGAGCCGCACGCTCGTCCTGCTCGACGGCATTCCCTTCAACGATCCGTTCGGCGGCTGGGTGTACTGGACGCGCGTCCCCCTCGCCAGCGTCGATCGGGTCGAGATCACGGACAGTGCCTCGTCGAGTCTGTACGGGAACATCGCAATGGGCGGCGTGATCAACATCATCACGAGCCGCCCCACGCGCCGGACGATCGAACTCACGCCCCAGTTCGGCAGCCGGACCAGCCCGAAGTTCGACTTCTTCGGCAGCGACCAGTGGAACAAGGTGGCGGCCGCGGTGGATGGCAGCTTCCTGCACACGGAGGGCTTCCCGATCGTGGCGGCGCTCGAGCGTGGTCCGATCGACAACAACGCCAATGTCGAATACAAGAACCTCACCGCCAAGCTCGAGTTCACGCCGTCCGATCGCGTCCAGGCCTTTGTCCGCGCGGGCTACTTCTCCGAAAACCGGGTCAACGGCAAGGTCGGCGAACTGAACGACACTCGGTGGACAACGGTGAATGGCGGCATCCGGGCGCGGCTGAGGGACGAGAGTGATCTGCAGGCGAGGGTGTTCGTCGACAGGCAGAAGGCCCACTTCAACTTTCTCGCGGTCACGAATGCGGCGACGACGCGAAACGTCGTCCGTCTGGCAACCGACCAGCACGTGCCCACCAACGGCGTCGGCGGCATGACCCAGTGGTCCAAGGCGCTTGGCGCGAAAAACGCGTTCAGCGCGGGATTCGACTGGCGGTGGGTTGACGGCGAGAGTCAGGAGGATGCATTCGTCGCCTCCGTGCCGACCGCCGTGTCCGGCGTCACACAAGCGGCGACCCTCTCGGTGCAGCGATTCTCCGGCGGCACGCAGCAGAGCCTTGGGACGTTCGTGCAGGACATTCTCACGCCGGTCGACAGGCTCGTCATCACGCTCAGCGCGCGCGGCGATCGCTGGCGCAACTACAATGGCCACAATCTCGAAACGACGGTGGCGACCGGTCTGCCAACCGCGAACAACCGCCCCTCGATTGCCGACAGGAGAGACACGGTCGTCAGCCCGCACGCGGGCGCGCTCTACCACCTGTCGGATCGGATGAGCGTGTGGGGTGCCGCGAATTCGGGCTTCCGCGCGCCGACGCTCACCGAGCTGTATCGTCAGTTCTCGGTGGGAGCGATCACGACGCGTCCGAACGATCAGCTCGGCCCGGAGCGTCTGGTCGGAAGCGAGCTGGGCGTCAACGTCGCGCCGGCGCGGAATGTGTCGGTCCGCCTGACGTGGTTCGACAACCGGATCACCGACCCGGTGTCGAATGTCACGCTGACGGCCACGCTGGCGCAGAAGCAGAACCTCGGCAAGACGCGCGTCCGCGGCGCCCAGACCGACATCGACTACCGCGTCGGTGCGTCGTGGCATTTCTCCGGCGCGTACGTCTACGACGACGCGACCGTCACTGACGGAGGCGTGGCGAGCGCCGCACTCGTCGGGAAACGGCTGCCGCAGGTGCCGACCCATCGCGGCTCGCTGCAGGCGACCTACTCGAACGCGAAGTACGCGACCGTCGCGCTGAGCGTGCAGTTCGTCGGCCTGCAGTACAACGACGACCTGAACGTCAACTTCATTCCGGTCACGACGCTGGCCGATGCGGGATACGATGGGTCGTACGCGGCAGGCCTGCCAGGTTACAGCGTGGTGGACGTGTCGGTCTCCCGCAACGTCGGCCGAAACATTCAAGCCTTCGTCGGCGCGCAGAATCTGTTCGACACGGTGTACTTCGTGCAGACCAACCCCTCGACGATCGGTACGCCGCGCCTCGTCAACGGCGGCGTGCGCGTGCGGTGGAGCGGACGGTAGACGCCACGACGTGTCGCGGATTTCGCCACCAGTGCCACGTGGCTGGAACGGATTGCGTGTCGGGAAGATCGTGGGCGTCGTGTCCGAAAACTCGATCGGGCGAACTATTCTGAACGATCTCTGCGCCGGAATTGGAAAGGCGGTGGGCCGGCGCGGTAGCGATTGCGTTCAGCGGAGTGCCAAACTTGGGTCCAGATTTGGGGCCATTGACGTCCAAACACCAGGGAAAACCGGCTAGCACCCGAGGCGAGGCCAGCCAACGAGATACAAAGCCGCGCCGAATCTGCAAAACCTCGATCCCCGGTTCAAATCCGGGCGGCGCCTCCAACTTCACTAATGTGAATTCTCAAGACTAGCCCGAAACTGAATGCCTCGCCGCACTTACTCGGATGACCGCGCTACGGGAGAGTGGGCGACTACGCCAACTATCCTCCGCAACAGTTCGAGGATGTGCGAGAGACCGGCGCAGGGATGATTGATCGCAGGTTGAATATCACGGGATAGACGTCCCGCTGAGCGGCAGAAGAGAGACGATCGTGGCGCCGCTATTGGCCACCTAATGCCGTCGCCCAGGAGTAAGCTTGGCGGACATGATGAAGGTCTGTATCGTCGGGGCCTCCGGGAAGCTCGGGAAGTACATGGTGCAGCACGCGCTCGATCGGGGCTACGCCGTGGTTGGCGTGTGCCGCGAGCGCAGCGTGGAGAAGCTCGATGCCTTCAAGGAGCGCATCGCTGTCATTGCCGGAGCGACGAACGACCGTGAGGTCATCAAGCGCGCCGTAGCAGGGTGTGACGGCGTCCTCGTCGTCCTTGCCCCGATCGGCGTCCATCAGAACGCGTCGGGAACGGCCCAGGCGGTTCTCGACTACGCGGATCCTGGGGCGCGATTGGTCTTCTCGTGCGGGTGGCACATCACTCGCGATGGCCAGGACGTGTACTCGTGGAAGATCAAGGTGCTCGTGAATGTCGTCGGCCGACTGGCACGCCTCGCTCGCGTCGTGGACCTCGATGACCAGGTGGAGGCGTGCCGGAGGGTGTTTGCAAGCGACACGCGGTGGACCGTGGTGCGCGGGAGCGATCTCGAGGAGGGCGAGAGCCAAGGCCTGCCAGTGTGGAGCCGGCACGTGGGCGATCCCATTCTCGAAAGCAACGTGACGCGTCGCGTGGATTTTGCTCTGTTTATGGTGACGGCTCTTGAGAACGACGATCTCGTCCACGAGGCGCCCGCGATTGTCGGCTGCAAGACGCCGTCTGCGCTTGCGCACGCGGCCAGCAAATGAACTTCAGAAGCGAGGCGCTCGCCGCGGCGCCTTCGCGGGTATCAGGCCTGTGTCGCACCGGAATCCCGAGGCGACGAAATAGCTAGATAAGACCTGCTTCGTCGCGAAGGGTCTGCGGACGGTGAGGCGCCTCTTCATGCGGTTCCGTGGTGGGCGCACCTGGTGGGCGCACTTCGAGTTTACCCCCATGAACATTGGGCCGACTATCCTCCGCAAGAAGATCGAGGAACTGATTTGGATGGCCGGCAGCGGGGAGTGAGGAGAGCCCACGGCCAACAACTGGCGGTCTGGGTTCCGGGACCTAGAAAGCAGCATAGGGCTCGGTCGCTGGCAGAGCAGGATTGCACGACGATCTCTAGGGAATGCGGTGCGAGGCATGCGCCGAATTAGAGCGGAATACGGCGCGAACTCTAGTGAGAGGAAATCGGCGCTCTAGAGAAGATTTCTCACCCTGCGATCTTTTAGAGGCCGACGTAACGCATCAATCACGGTCCTCTGAGTTCCATAGCCCGATCATGGTTTCGAACGATGCTACGATTTGCGGCACAACACCGTTGAGGATTCCCTCGACGGTAGACCTGTCCGGTGCCGCATCTCCGCCTGCCCAGCTGAGAAGTATCCTGAGGTCGCCAGCGAGTACAGGCTTGATCGCGGCCCACCTCTCTGCCGAGGCTGTGCGGTTGGTTGTCCAGGTGGCATCGTGCACGCTGACCAATCCAGTAATGGCAAGCAGCGTCTTGCGCGCTATTTGACGGCTCAATCGGACGGGATCCGCGCCTTTCTCCAGTTCACTCATCCAGCGACGTGCGTGTTGTGCGATGTCGCCGTTGAACCCACGAGCCGCTCGGACGTCAGCGGGGAAGTCAGGCAAACACGAGTGCAGGTCTGGTCCCGCCAAATGGACGCAGTAGTGGCGTATAAAGACACGGCCGCCATATGCCTCATCGGATTCGCCCAAGAAGTCGCTGGGCTGGGCGACCGCAATCTCTACGCCTCTGCAGAGATCGGAAAACTGCAAGGATAGGGCACGCTCGATGTGTGCAGCCTCCTCCGCCACGATTCCCACGGTAAGGAGATCGACGTCTGACTTGCCCTTTCGTGCTGTTCCGGTCGCCACTGAGCCGTACAGGTACAGCGACGCGTCGTGAGCAGTGGCACCTACCACGACGACAGCCGCGTCCACGACAGGTTGAAACAATGCCGGCACTCGGTTCCGACTTGCAGCTGTTCTGATCGTTCCAGACGAGGTGACACCCTCGAGCGGCAGGGCCGTTAGGGCCGTGGTGAAGTCTCGTAGAAAGTCGGACATCTGCGAGAGTGTGGAAGTCTGATCGTCGAGAAGCTCTCGGTTGTCATGCCAGAACCGCCGTTGTGCATCTTCGTTGTAATCGTCGTCTTCTGGGCAGACCTCGGTGACGATGCCAGCAATCGCTCCGTGATGCTTCGATCCCGTTGTCTTTGCAACGTAGCTTGCGAGTACTAGACGAATGAGCTTTTTGAAAGAGCGGACGCCGGCGTCTTGTGCAAGGAGCGTTGGCATCTCGACCATCAGACGGTAAAGACGGAGGTCGGAAGCGAGGCGACGCGCAATGCCCGCTTCGCTAGATTTCGATGCAGAGCCGCTCGAGATCGGCGCATCGATGATGTTGGCGGCAGCGTCGATCGTTCGAATTGCGGCCTTGCCCTTCAATCCGATTGTGTCATTCCATTCTGATTCGAGGGCCTTGTGGTCGCGAAGAATGATCAGTATGCCGGCGAGTATCCAAGGATGGCATCCCGCGTCGCGAAGTGTGTCGAAGTCCTTGCGAGCTCCATCTGCGCTCAATTCAGCACGAAAATCGACGGCGAAGTCCGAAGGGGATCCGTGTTCAGGGTCCCAGTCCAGGATGACCTGATGAACTGCCGCGAAGAAATTCTGTACGGCATCAACTTTCGCGGAATCAAGATCGGGACTCTCGAATGTTTCATTTGGTGTGGCGCTCCCTCGTTCAGCGGCAGCGGCGAGTTCCATCTGGTGAATCGCAAATCGTTCGAACTCGTCATCTCTGATGCCGGACTGCACGAGGCGTCGAATTGCTTGAAGAACATTCAGCCAGTGGTCGCGCTTGATCGCAGCGCTCGCGAGCGTAGCGGCTGTCCCTTTTTTGTCCCTCTCCCCGCTCGATTCCACGTAGACATCGTATCCCCCGTAAGGCGAAACACTTCAAAACTCTGAATGATTCACGTAAATGTTGATACGCATGGATCAGATCGAGCAGTAGTATACGCATGCTGCCTCCAGACGCCGGGCCGCCTGTTGGTGCGGCGGTGGAGCAGTTTCAGCAAACGTATCGCGGGAGACCTCCACGACGTGTCCCTGGCATTGGTGTCATTGCCCGGTCCTGGACGCCGGCTTCGGCCAGCGTCTGTCGCGTCCGCCGCAATCACGTGCGGACGTCGATCTCTGTCCCTGACGTCGAGATGACCGTCGCAGAGCACGTCGTGCGGCTCGCCGTGGATGGTGGCCAGGAACGGACGTTTCGTGTCGCGCACGCGGTGATTGCGGGTTGGACCGGTCGCGATGCAGTCGCTCTACAGAAGCACCTGCGTGAGCTCCAGGAAATAGGCGTGCCGCCACCCTCGTCAACGCCAATCTTCTACCGCGTCTCGGCGAATCGCCTGACGACCGCGCCCGTGATCGAGGCGGTCGGCGAACAGACGAGCGGAGAGGTCGAGTTCGTGTTGATTCAATCCGCGGGACGGCTGTACGTCGGTGTCGGGTCGGACCACACCGATCGGGCTGCGGAGGCGTACAGCGTCGCCATGTCCAAGCAGGTGTGTGACAAGCCGATTGCTCCCGCTGTGTGGGACTTCACCGATGTGGCGCCGCACTGGGATCAGCTGATCCTGCGCGCATGGACAGGGGACCAGCAGCGGCCGATCCTGTACCAGGAGGGTCCGGTCTCGGCGATGCGGGCGCCGGCAGATCTGATCGAACGATTCGCAGGCGGCAACGGACTGCCCGACGGCACCGCGATGTTCGGCGGCACACTCGCCGCGCAGGGCGGCATCAGGCCCACTCCGAGGTTCGAGATTGAGGATCCCGTGCGACAGCGGCGCATCCGCCACGGGTATCATGTCGTGTCGCTCCCGATGATGGCGTGACCGTTCGATCCAATCGAGGGCCGCATGTCAAGGTCGATCGGCGACACATTGCCTCACAACGTGCTCGAACGCCTCAACGGCCGCAACCTCGACGCCGTCTCGGATCGGGTCCTCGTCGTCTGCAGCGTCGACGATCGCGGATTTCCGCACCCCGCGCTTCTCAGTTATTTCGAAACGATCGCAATCGACGCTCGCACGATCCGCCTCGCCATGTATGCCAACAGCCGATCGGTGCAGAATGCGCGGCGCGAGGGTCGACTGACCCTCGTGCTCGTCGAGGATCGCGTCGCGTATTACATCAAGGGACACGTACGGGAGCTCGGTCGATCGATGCCGGACGCGCCGCACAACGCCACGCTGCATTTCGAGGTCGCCGAGGTGATGGCGGACGAACCGGACCCCGCGTCCGAGCCCGGCGCCTACATCACGAGCGGTATTACCTGCGTGAATCCGCGAGACGACGCCGCGATGCACCTCGCAAGGCAAATTCTCGCGCACCTCGCGGAATGAACGCAGTGCGCACGGACACTGACGAATGCCCATGAACAAACCGCACCTGGAATTCGAGCGGCTCGACATGAACACCGGCTGGGCGACGCCTGCTGGATATCCCGCCGGCATCAAGCAGAAAATCCTCGCGAGCGATCTCGATGAGCAGCGCAAGACCGGGAGCCGCACCAGGCTTCTGCGATTCGATCCCGGCGTTCATACGTCGGCGCCGTTCGTCCACGACCACTGGGAGGAGGTGTACATCCTGGCCGGGGATTTGATTGTCGGCAACGACGCCGACGGCAACGGCGGTGAATCCTTCACCGGGCCCACATACGCCTGTCGGCCCCCGGGCGTTATCCATGGTCCGTTCAAATCACGTGGAGGGTGCCTCCTGTTCGAACTGCACTATTACGATGAACGCGGGACGTCGGACGGGGTCCCGGCGCCTGTCACGTGAAAAGCGATCGCCCGGTTCTCGTCGCTGGCGCGGGTCCGGTCGGTCTCTTCTGCGCGCTGATGCTCGGCCGGCGCGGGGTGCCGGTGCGGGTGTTCGAATCGTGCGCCTCGCTGCAGGAAGACCCTCGCGCGGCGACCACTCATCCCGCAACGCTCGAGCTGCTCGGCGAGGCGGGACTCGTCGAGGACGTCATGCGCGCCGGCCTCGTCGCCCCCGTCTTCCAGTTCTGGGATCGGCCGACGGGAACGCTGGTCGCCGAATTCGATCACGCACTGCTGCGCGACGACACACCGTACCCGTTCGTCGTCCAATGCGAACAGTTCAAGACAGCCTCGCTCATGCTCGACCGGCTCCGGCAGCTTCCCAACGTCGAGATTCTGTTCGACCACGACGTCACGGACATCTCCCAGGCGCCGGAGTACGTCACGTCCACCGTGCGCGGGCCGGACGGGGTGACGAGGCACGAGGGCGTCTACGTCATCGGAGCGGACGGCGCGCGCAGCATCGTGCGCAAACGGTCGGGGATTTCGTTCGACGGGTTCACGTGGCCCGAACGGTTCCTCGTACTCACCACCCCGTACGATTTCGAAGCGCACAGAGGCGTGTGCCCGCGTTCCTATTTCGCCGACCCCGACGAATGGTGCAACTGCTTCAAGGTGTCCGCGAACGGGCCGCCGGGCCTCTGGCGAACCGTGTTTCCGACCGATCCTGACGCATCGGACGAGGAGCTGATGAGCGACGAGGCGGTCCAGGCGCGACTTCAGAACTTCTGTCCGTCGGCAGTACCGTACGAAATCGTGCATCGCAATCTGTATGTCACGCATCAGCGCGTCGCGGGCGCCTTCCGCGTTGGACGCGTGCTGCTCGCAGGCGATGCCGCGCACGTGAACAACCCCATCGGCGGCATGGGCCTGAACGGCGGCATCCAGGACGCGGCGAACCTGTCGGCCAAACTGGCGGCAGTCCTGCTCGACGGGGATTCCGATCGACAGCTGGATCTCTACGACGCCCAACGCCGTACCGTCGCCGTCGAATTCGTCCAGCAGCAGAGCATCGAGAACAAGCAGCGCCTCGAGGCGCGCGATCCCGACCTCCGTGCACGGAACCTCGCCGCGCTGCGCGATGTCGCCGCCGATCCGGTGCGGGCACGGCAGTTTCTCCTGCGGACATCGATGATCGGCAGCCAGCGCCGGGCGGCGGCGATACAGCTCGACTCACCCGCGAAGCACTCCGAGCGTTCGAGAATCATTGACCTCGCGGGTGGACTGACGTGAAACTCGCGGTTCCCGACCTGATTTCCAACTCCTACTTTCCCGCGATCGCGGCAGCCGAGCTCGGCTTCTTCGCGCGCGAAGGACTCGACGTCGAGACCGAGCTGATTTTCCCGGTGGACAAGGCCTACGCCGCGCTGGCCGAGGGCCGTGTCGCTTTCGTCGGCGGGTCCGCGCATTCGGCGCTCGCCGCGTTTCCCGAATGGCAAGGCGTGAAGCTGCTCTGCGCCCTCGGGCAGGGCATGCACTGGTTTCTCGTCATGCATGTCGATTTCGATCCCAAGCGCGGCGACGTCACCTGCGTCAGAGGACGCAGCATCGGCGCGGCACCGTGGGTGGACATGGGGCTCCGCGGGCTGTTGCAGGCCGCGGGCATCGATCCGGTCCGTGACGAGGTGCGGATCGGACCGGTACCAGGCGTGGCTGGCGCCGGCGTAAATTTCGGGGTGAATGCGGCGAAGGCGCTCGAGGAGCGGAAGATTGACGGCTTCTGGGCCAACGGGATGGGAGCCGAGGTGGCGGTCCGCCGCGGAGTCGGGCGCATCGTGGTCGACGTGCGCCGGGGCGACGGGCCGCCGGAGTGCTTCCATTTCACGATGGCGTCGCTGGCGGCAGCGGATTCGCTCGTCGCTGGTTCGCCGGACGTCGCGGCGGCGGCGGTGCGCGCCATTGTGAACACCCACGCGGCGCTCAAGGTCGACCCGGGGCGCTCGACGGCAGTCGCGCGGAGGCTGTTCCCGCCTGCGGAAGCGGAACTGATCGCCGAGCTGATCCGGCGGGATCTCCCCTACTATGACGCGTCAATTTCAGAGGAAACGGTCGCGGCGATGAAGCGATTCGCGCGGGCTTCGGGAATCCTCACCACCGATCCCGCGTATGGCCGGATCGTCGCCACCGAATTGTGCGCCCTGTGGAACGGCTGATCCGGGTCGCAGGAGTCGCCCGTCGCCCCTCGGTTTGACACGCGCCGCATCCCGGCCGTAGCCTACGCCGACGTGCAGGACCGCATGCCATCCGTCCAGGAAAAACCGGTCGTCAGGATCGCGCCGAACAATCCCGTGTTCGACCTGCCGGTCATCGTCGGGATCGAGGAGCGGCTGTTCGAAGCCGCCGGCCTCGACGTCGCCTTCTCCGCGACGTATGCAGACCGCGAGAAGGATCAGGCGGAACGCCCGATCATGTCGCGGCTGAAGGAGCACCTGTTCGAGTCGGGGTCGGCCGACAGCTACAACGTCTGCGAATGGGCGAGCATCGACCGGCTCGAGCGCGGAACGCGCGCCGGCCACATCGCGGCGCTGCGCGCTGCGGTCGCCGCGCAGGCCATCCTGACCTTCGACGAATCGCTGCAGGTGCCACGCGATCTTGCTGGCGTGCCGGTGGTCGTCCAGGAGCTCACCGGCTCGCACTACTGCACGCTGCAGATGCTCGAGAGCGCCGTCGGCCGCGAGCAGGTGACGATCGAGTCCGGCGGGCTGCCGCAGGCGCGGTGGGCCGCGCTGAAAAATGGTGCGATCCGCGTCGCGACGCTGATGGAGCCGTTCGTGAGCCTCGGCCTCAAGGAAGGCGCGCACGTGATCGCCGCGTGCTTCTACCGTGGCGGCGAGGTGATCTCGCCCCGTCTGACCGCGGAGCAACGCACGGCCTACTACGCCGCCGAGAACGCGGCGGTCGATCGCATCAACGCGGACTTCTACAGATACGCGCATCACGTGACCGCCCATGCGGGCGGCGCCCTGCAGCCGCACGAGCTGCTGCGCGCCTTCGTCCGCTACAAACACGTCGACTATTACGACCCCGTTCTCTTCACACGCACATACGAGTGGATGAAATCCCGCGGACTCACTGAAGGTGGCAGCGATCACGCATCGCTGATCGTCGGCTGACGCCGGCGGCCCGCGTCGTTGCTCCGTACGTGAATCGTGTCCCCGCGGCGTATCGCTGGAACATCCTCCTGCTGCTCGCGAGCTCGCAGGCAATCGCCTACATCGACCGCGTCAACTTCGCCGTCGTCGGGCCGCAGCTCGTCAAGGTCTACGATTACACCCCGGCGCAGGTGGGCGTGCTGCTGTCCACGTTCAACTGGGCGTTCACGTTTTCGCTGCTCGCCGCGGGCCCGCTGACCGATCGCATCCGCCCGCGGCGCTCGTACCCGCTCGGCGTCGCCACGTGGTCATCCGCGACGGCATTGTGCAGTCTCACGCGGGCCTTTGCGCCGCTGTCGGCATTTCTCGTGCTGCTTGGCGTCGGCGAATCGCTGATGATTCCGTCAGGCTCGCGCGTCATCCGCGAGACGTTTGAGAAGAAGCATCGCGCCTTCGCCGTTGGAACCTTCTTCGCCGGCAACAAAGTCGGGCTCACGGTCGGAATCCCTCTTGGATCGGTGCTGCTCGCCAGGTGGGGGTGGGAATGGGTCTTCTACGTCACGGGGTCGCTTGGGGCGATCTGGATCCTGTGGTGGCTGGCCGTCTATCGACCGCCCGCCGACCCGATTTCCACCGCCCACGATGAATCCCAACGCACGATGACGTGGGCGGCGTTGCTGAAGTACCCGACGACCTGGGGCGTGATGCTCGGCCAGGCGGGCTATCTCTATATTTACTATGTGTTCGCCACGTGGCTTCCGGGTTACCTCGTTCTGCAACGGGGCATGTCCGTGCTGACGACCGGTGTCGTCGGCATGCTGCCGTTCCTGGTAGGCACCCTGTGCGTGATCCTCGGAGGATGGGCGGGCGACCGGCTGATCGCATCGGGCCGCCGCGTGACCTACGTGCGCAAAGGATTCGCCGTGGGAGGACTGTTCGGCGCGACGGTGTTCACGATTGCGGGCGCCTACACCGCCGATGCCGTGCTGGCGATCGCGTTGCTGACGTTGTCCGTCGCGAGCCTCAGCTTCTCGACGGCCGCGGTCAATTCGATGCCGATCGACGTGGCGCCCCCGCACATCGTGTCGTCGCTCGTGTCGTTGCAGAACTTCGGCGGGAACGTCGGTGGATCGTTTGCGCCGCTCGTCACCGGCATGTTGATTTCCGCGTCCGGCGATTTCACGATTCCCCTCGTCGTCGCGGCGGCTGTGGCGCTGGTCTTCGGATGCGGATCCTACGGGCTGATCGTCGGCAGTCTCGATCGGGAGTTGGGGAAGCGATGACGGACCGTGACCCTGGGAACATGAGCCGGCCGTCCGTCTGGCTGCACGAGCTGACGTGGGAAGAGGTCGCGTCATACCTCCGCGGGCGCGACACCATCATCGTTCCGTTCGGCACGACGGAACAGCACGGTCCCGCCGGGCCGCTTGGCCTCGACACGTACGTCGCCCTCGGCCTCGCTGAAGACGCTGCGAAAAGAGCCGGCGTGCTCGCGGCGCCGCCGGTCTGGTACGGAGATTCCAGCCATCACCTGGGCTTTCCCGGAACCATCTCGGTGAAGACCGAAACGCTGATGCAGATCGTGTACGACATCGTGCGATCGCTGGCGCGGCACGGTTTCAAACGCATCCTCATGGTCAACGGGCACAAGTGGACCAACCTCGCGGCGCTGACGAGCGCCGCGCGCAACATCCGCGAATTCGAGCTGCCCGGCGTCCTGACGGCCGTCGCCGACCCGATGTTCCTCGCGCGCGGAATTGCCGCGACGATCAAGAGTACCAACGAGCATCATGCCGGCGAGCTGGAAGTCTCACACGTGCTCTACAAGTTTCCGCACACAATCCGGACCGACAAACTGTCAGACGCTGCATGCGACTTCGCCGCGGCGCTCGGCCCCTTCGCAACGGCCGATCTGTTCGGCGGCGGCCACGACTCCATCGAACAGCCATGGACCTCGTGGGATCAAAAGCGGATCGCGCCCACCGGCCAGTTCTCCTCCAATAGCGCCGCCTCCGCCGAGAAGGGCAAGGCGTATCACGACTACATGGTCGATCGGCTCGTGGAGTTCCTCGAGTGGTGGCAGGCCTACACAGGACCGCTTGGCCAGCCGGCGCCGTGACCCACCTCACCACCGACGTGCTCGTCATCGGCGCCGGCGGGGCCGGGATGTATGCGGCCATCGCGGCAGCGAGAGAGGGTCGTTCCGTCCTCCTGCTCGACAAGAACCTCGTCGGCCGTGGTGGCGCGACCGTGATGGCGCAAATGACCGTCGCGGCGGCGATCGGCCAGGAAGAACCGGACAGCTGGTCTCTTCACCTGGAGGACACGCTCGAGGCCGGACGCGGCATCTGCAATGCGCAGCTGGCCGAGGCGCTGTGCCGGCTCGGCCCGGACCGCATCCTCGAAATGGAGGGCTGGGGAACCCGTTGGGCGCGTGAAGACGGGCACATCAAACAGGTCGGCGCGCCCGGGCATCGCCGCAAACGGTGTTGTTACGTCGATTTTCTGAGCACCGGTCCGGCCGTCGCCGCCACGCTCCGCCATACCGTCGCCGGGATGCAACACGTTCGGAGGCTGAGCAACGTCTCCGCGATCGAGATCTGCGTCTCCCAGGGCCGCGCGCGCGGCGCTGTGGCGCTGGATCTGTCGACCGGCGCGCTCGTCACGATCGCGGCGCGCAGCATCGTCCTCGCAGCGGGCGGATTGACGAAGATCTTCCGGCGCAGCAGCGCATCGACGAACATGGCGGGAGAAGCGTACTGGCTGGCGATCGAAGCCGGCGCCGAGCTCGTGGACATGGAGTTCGTGCAGTTCTTCCCGATTGCGCACCTGGCGCCGCGACTGGTCGGCATGGACCCGATCATGTGGGATCCGTTCCGCTACAAGCTCGGAGGAAGGCTGCTGAACGGGCAGTTCGAGGAGTTCATCCATCGCTACGGCGCCGAGGACGAAGGACACTACACCGTGTCGCGCGACCTGGCGTCGTACGCCATCCTGAAGGAGGTCGAGGCCGGCCGTGGCTCACCGCACGGTGGCGTGTACCTGGATTTCCGTCATATCCCCGGCGACACGCTGCGCAAGGCATTCGGGCCGGTGATCGATCGCCTGCTCGCGAACGGCATCGACCTGACCCGCATGCCAGTTGAGGTGGCGCCGACCGCCCACTACCATATGGGCGGAATTGCGGTGAACGACCGGATGGAAACGCGCGTTGAAGGACTGTTCGCGGCCGGTGAAGCGATCGGAGGCGCCAACGGTGCCAATCGCCTTTCGGGCAACGCCATCACCGAAGCGTTCGCCTTCGGCGAACGAGCCGGATTCTTTGCCGCAACGGCGGCCGCAACGGACACCGGGTGGTCAGCTGCCTATGCCGATCGCGCGCGCGCGGAATTCGCGGAGCTGCGGGAGCGCAAAGCCGGGGGTCAGACGCCAGGAGCCATGCAGAACAGCATCCAGGATCTGATGTGGGACAACGCCGGGCCGTTTCGATCGGGCGACAACCTTCAAAAGGCCCTGGATGCACTTCGAGGACTCCGCGCTCGCCTGGACGATCTCGCCATCGCGCCCGGTGACGTGTTCAACCTCGATCTCCAGGACTGGTACGAGCTGAAAGCCATGCTGCGCACATCCGAGGCCGTGCTGACGGGAGCGTTGAACCGCGCGGAAAGCCGCGGCGCGCACCAGCGTATCGATCTCCCACACTCGACGCCCGGCTTCGAGAAGAATCAGCGACTGGCGCTCGTGGACGGACACCTGATCGCTTCCTGGACGTCGGTCGTCCGATGCCTCGCGTGACCCCCCTTCGCGTCCGGCGCGGCTCGACGCGCGCCGACGGCTTCTATCAGACCTATGAGGTGCCGTTCGAGGACGGCATGTCGGTGCTCGACGCGTTGCGCTGGGTTCGCATCCACCGCGACTCGAGCCTCGCGATTCGCTACAGCTGCATCAACGCCAACGCCTGCAAGACGTGCATGGCGCTGGTCGATGGTGTTGTCGAATACACGTGCACGGCACGACTGAAAGAGGCCGGCACGACCGTCGACCCCCTTCCCAAACGGCTGGTGATTCGAGACCTGGTGACCGACACCGCGCCGGAAGACGAGAAACTCCGCTGATGCCGAAGGATCTGCGCTCGTTTCTTCGCGACGTGCTCGTCCAACGGCCCGGCGAAATCAAACGGGTGTCGGATCGCGTCGATCCGCGCTTCGGCGCCACCGGTCTCGCGGAGCGCTTCGCCCGCGAAAACCAGTACCCGGCGTTCTACTTCGAGAAGGTCGGTGACAGCGGCATGCCGCTCGTGCTGAACCTGACCGCCACCTACGATCGTCTGGCCGTCGCCCTCGGGACGACGGTGGCGGACATGGTACCGACGTTCGGAGAGAGGATGACCAGGCCGGTACCCGCCGTGGAAGTGCCGAGGGACAAGGCGCCCGTCAAGGACGTGATCTGGACCGGCACGGAGATCGATCTGGGCCGGCTTCCCTTCTTGACCCACAACGAGCTGGACAGCGGCCCTTTCATCACGAGCGGCGTCGGGATCATGCGGGATCCCGAAAGCGGCCGGGTCAATGCCGGCATCTACCGCCACCAGGTGCACGGCCGCGACGAGCTCGGCGTCTGGTTCATCGACATGCATCACGGCGCGTATATCCACCGCCGGTACGAAGAGCGCGGCGAGGCGGCGCCTATTGCGATCGCGATTGGCCACCATCCCGCCGTGGTGATGGGCGCCGTCTGCAGAATTCCGGGCGTCGGCGGGGAGTTCGAGGCGGCTGGCGCACTGCTCGGCGAACCCGTCGAGGTCACGCGCGCGGAGCTCTCGGACCTGCCGGTGCCGGCGCGCGCCGAGATCGTCATCGAAGGCGAAGTCGTCCTGCGGGAACGCAGGCAGGAAGGACCGTTCGGCGAATGGCCCGGCCATTACACCGCCGAGGGCCCGAAGCCGGTGATCAAGGTCAAAGCGATCACGATGCGGCGGGATGCGATCTACTACGACATCTTCTCCGCCAATCGTGAACATCTCGTGCTCGGCAGCCTTCCGCGCATGGGCAGCATCTACCGCAACGTCAAGCAGGTCGTCCCCGGTCTCAAGGCGGTCAACGTGCCGGCCCACAGCCGGATGCACTGCTACGTGTCGATCAGGAAAGAACGCGATGCGGAGGTGAAGAAGGCGGCGTTCGCGGTCCTCAATACCGAGCCGGAAAACCTGAAGATGGTCATCGTCGTCGACGATGACATCAACGTGTTCAATGACGGGGACGTGATGTGGGCGGTCGGAACGCGGTTCGACGCCGCGCGCGATCTGCTGGTCATTCCCTCCTGGTCGGGACCGGGCGGATTGCTGCCGGCCGGCTGGGATTTCCACCCGGACGGCTCGAAGACGCCGCGGATGATTACCGCCGTGGTCATCGATGCCACCAAACCTGTGCCTCCCGCCGCGTATCCGCCGAGAGCCGTCGTTCCGGCGACGGCAGTCGAGGAGGCAAAGGCCACGGCGGTCACCGATTTCGTAGAGGCGGACCTGTAGGGTTCTGCAAAACCTCGAGCCCCGGTTCAAATCGGGTCGTCGAGTTGATGCTGGATCGAGGCGGGAGTCGTTAATTATCTTCCTGGCGCAAACGAGCGTCGAATTCGGCACCAGACAAGAGATTCGAACGATTTTGAGAATGCGGTCATGCAGGCGGTCGTCAACCGCGCGTCAGCCGCACCCTGATCTGTAGTCGGGTCGCACCGGAGCCGCTCTGCATGCGCGCCGCCTAACACGCGTTGCACAGGCGGCCGATGTGATCACGAGCGGCCGCTGGTGAACGCTAGCCGGTAGCTCACGAAACACGCCGCAGTGTGCCGTTCTCCCAGGGGCTTGGCGTCCGTCCGGAATAGCGGAGATCGGGAGACACTCTTTTTGAGCGGCCAATCGTCACGACAAGATTGATAAATCCCTGGCGACTACTCGCAACCAAAACGCGCAAACCTAACGCAAGCGAACGACATTGCCACTAATGAGCTTGGCTTCGTCGGATACGAGGTACGCAATGACACTGGCGACATCGTCTGGCTCGGCGATGTGCACCAAGTCCTGACGGTCGTTGACATACTGCCGAACCTCCTGCGTGATCCATCCGGTGTCGGTCACCGGGGGATAAACGACGTTGGCGGTCACTCCCAGGTGCGCAAGCTCGATCGACGCTGACATTGTGTAGTTTTCAAGCGCCGCCTTCGCTGCGCCGTACGACACTTCGCCAGGAAATCCACCGGGACCGCCGGAGGTCAAGCCGACGATCCGGCCCCAGTCCGCCTTGCGCTCGACGTGCCGGCGAGCGAACTCGGCGATGAGGATTGCAGCGCCTCTTGCGTCGACTGAGAATTGCCGATCGAACGATTCCGGGGACACGCGTACAAGCCCGCGACCAAACATGTCGCGCGTTTCAGCTGTGAACGTGTCTGCGAGCCAGCCGCTGGCATTGTTCACGAGAATATCGACCGGACCGAGTTCTGCTTCCGCGAAATCGAACAGCCGCGCCGCCGTCCTCGCTTGCGCTAGATCGGCCTCCATTGCCACGGCCTCGCCACCCGCCGTTCGGATTCCCGCGACGATGTGGTCAGCGTTCGAGGCGCGTAGTCGTCGATAGGACTCCGGGATCCCGCTGTCGATCTCGTCCTCAAGAGAAAGATAGGTAATGAGCACTCGGGCGCCGGCCGCCGCGAGTGTACGAGCTGTCGAAGCTCCAATCCCATGATTAGCACCGGTCACGAGCGCAACATGAGAGCGCAGATCGAAACAAGACGCGGTCATAGTTGTTCCCTCCTGCAGACAGATGGCTGGGAAAACGCACATCCATTGACGCGGCGAATGTTCGTCGCATTGGGAGTGCGCCGAAAGGGAGGGATTACAGCTTCACGGGCTGGTAGCTAGGGTCAGTATAGACTCGGCGGGTCGGTCCCCTGGTATAGCTCCTCAAAAGAGCCGCAGCGCCGAGCGACCAGGCCACCTGCGCTTGATCGCCACTTGGCGACTACTCATTACCTATCGACAGCTGGAAACGAGCTCCGATTACTCGGGCGATTAAGGCGGGAAACTATTCTTTCTCTTCATCGTATTGATGCGCCGCGCGGCAGAGCCGCGTCCCGTCAGCCTTGATCGCGTAGAAGAGCAACACGAGGTGAGAGCCATCCATACTCGGATGAGCCACCACCGTAATCGGATCGCCAGGCTTGTACGTCATCGGAGTCCACCCACAGTAGGTCATGATGTCGATAGTCGAGGCCTCGACGGTCCATGTCCCCACTGTCGACCGATCCACCGCGCCGGCGCTGACCCTGACGACGATGTGGCTGTGGGGGTTCTGCAATCGGTACTCCTCCACGACGCCACGATACGTACGGTTCTTGCCCATGTCGAACATCGCGCGGGAATGGTGGGCGAGCGTCGGAGCCGCCGCCACGGCGAGTCCGAACGCCACTGCCAAGGCCAGCAACGGACGGCGACCGCGAGAGCCAGTTCCAACCATATAGGACCGAAGCATTTTAGCCTCTGATTCGATCGAGCGAAGGTGTTGCCCTTCCACGCCCATAATGCGTAGGGCGGGTGACGATAGCTCCGAGTAACGCCGCAGTGGCGACGCCCTCGAGTCGGTCGCCAGAAGGCGAGTGCCGGGTACTTATCCTGTGACGGCACCGCACGCCAGAAATATTCGCCTGGTGTCCTACCGGAGAGGTTTGAGGCGCAGGTCATAAGGTCGCTACATCCCGCAGCTCAGCAATGCTCCGAACAATCCGGTCGGGGCGAACCGCGGATCCCGCTGGTAGCCCCTGACGCCGCACATCGACCCACACGGAGTAGATTCCTAACTTCTGGGGTGCGGCGATGTCCCATTCGAGGTTGTCTCCGATCATCCAGACCTCAGAGGCCATCCGGTGCAGGCGCTCCAGCGCGAGTTCATACACGCGCACATCGGGTTTTCCGAAGCCCAATTCGCCTTCTATGAAGATCTCCTCAAAGAAGGAGTCCAGGTTGAATCGCGAGATCTTCAGCCGTTGCGTCCTGTGACTGCCATTCGTTATCAGCGCCAGCGCACATCCAGCGCTCTTGAACCATTGGAGCGTTTCTACGGCGTCAGGGAAAAGCATGATGCGCTCGTCGCGGTAACGCGCGTAGGCGCTGGCGATTCGCTCCGCGAAATCATCATCAGGCTGGCCCATCTCGTTCAGCGCGAGTGCGGCAATCTGACGACGGGCCGCTTTCATGTCCAATCGCCCAATCCGGTGGCGGTCTGGATCACTCCAGAACCAATCTGCAATCTTACGAATCGCCTCCCGAAGGCGGAGCGCGTGTGACTCGCCTAACGTGCGGCTGCACTCCCGACACGCGTCTGTCCATGAGCGCTCGATGCATCCAGTGTCATCGAGGAGCGTGTCATCGAGATCGAACAGAACCGCTTTGGGGAGATTCGGAAGCATCGTTGTGATTGCCGCCTGCTCGAACATGCGCCATCCTATCGCAGCATGCATGATCGATTCGCTCGCCTGGGGCGGCCGCGAAGTACACTTTCGCGATGACGGCGCAGGCAACGTCCACCGGGCAGAAATCGTGCTGCCCGAGGGCACCGATCCGGCAGCAGTCGGCGCCATGGTGACCGTCGCGCTCTGCGGGCATCGGGAACACGACGGTCCTTGCCGCTGGCCACATCACAATCAGATCGACGGCGCTGAATTCAGGACGGTTTTCATTACGACACCTGAAGACGAGCCAGAGGTGCGGCTCCGCATTCGCTCTGCACTGCGCAACCAGCCTGGCTGGCGCGTTGTTTCGGAGAACGCCCGCGCGGTAGCGGCAGACGAGGAGGAGATCGCGGCCCGATTGCTCCGGGCGCACGTCTCTGACGAATCCCCGGCCCGCTGTATCAGAGCGACGACGACTACGGCCAGATCACTCGCCATAAACGCCGTAGTGTTTAGGAAGAGCCTGGGCGAAAGATACTTGTTTTCGCACAGGCGACTCAGCCAACGTCGTCTTTGTGCTGTCAGTCGTATTGGGCGTAGATTCCGACAGGTGTCCGGCCCTGTCTGCCTAGCTCTTCGCCAGCGATTCAGCTGCCATCTTCACCGATTCGACGATGTCCGGATAGGCGGCGCAGCGGCACAGGTTGCCTGACAGGTAATGCCGAATCTGTTCATCGGTGGGATGCGGGTGCCGCTCCAGCAGTTCTTTTGTCATCAGGATGAAGCCCGGCGTGCAGAAGCCGCACTGGAAGCCGGTCTTCGCGAGAAAGGCCTGCTGGATCGGATGAAGCGTCCCCTTGTCGGACAACCCTTCAATCGTGACAACGGTCGTCCCGTCGATGAACGCCGCGAGATAGAGACAGCCGGATACCGCGGTGCCGTCGACGATCACCGTGCAGCACCCGCACAACCCCTGGCCGCAGCTCTCACGCGCACCGAACAAGCCGAAGTCACGTTGCAGCACCTCGACCACGGTTTCATGCGATGCGACGGTGGCGCGGGTCGGACGGCCGTTCAACGTGAACGTGATCGTGCGCAGCCGGGCGTCGCTCATGCGCCGGTCCCCAGCGGGCGGTTCTCCATTGCGCGAATCGCGCGAAGCACGCGCTCGGGCGTGAGCGGCAGATCGGTCACGATCACTCCTCTTTCCAGCACAGTGGGATCCGAAGCTTGGAATTCACGTGACTTGAAGTCGC